>Ga0208507_1000124_pt1 | contig 59436 bp, 41 predicted proteins | sample CryBogCBH12Aug01_FD_184626 | JGI IMG/M metagenome (GOLD analysis project Ga0208507, IMG submission 184626) | Freshwater microbial communities from Crystal Bog, Wisconsin, USA - CBH12Aug09.1 (SPAdes) (version 2) | ecosystem: Environmental > Aquatic > Freshwater > Lake | place: Crystal Bog...
GAAGCCCAAGTGCGCCAAGTTACTGTTTCAAATTAGGCTTTGGTAGGTTACCCAAGTGGCCAACGGGGGCAGACTGTAAATCTGCTGGCTATGCCTTCGATGGTTCGAATCCATCACCTACCACCACTTTCATTCCCCTGTATTTACAGGCTCCAAATGCGTTTGAGTGGTTTTTATCTTCGAACATCATTCTACCTCATTCCCACCCAAAAGCACCTAAATTACGTCCCTCATTGGCACTCAGGCGTCACTCAGACAATCAGGCAGCGGTAACCGGTGACGTTGGTCGAGGCATTCCATCTCAGAAACACCACCGCATTGCTCGCCGTCGCCAAAAATTCAGCGGCGCGTTCGGCGGCGGGTTCCACGAGGGCAGCGTGACGTTGTCGAACGAGACCAACGTCAAATTGCCGGAACTGCGCGAGCAGACCGCAAAGCCTGCGAGTAAAGTGGCGTTCATCATGATCGTTTGTCGGCTAAAAATTCATACTGTTCTTGTGTGATTGACTACGTAGGCCATAATTTTCTGGTGCGTTTTATAATCAACAGCATCAATGATGAGTGCAAGACGTTGTGCATTTCAATCTGTCTGGCGGTTTTATTTTTTTCTGCTGTTGGTGAAATTCAGGCGGGTGACCAAAATGTCCAAGATGAATCACCTTACGTTTGTCGGGTCTGGCGAGCGGAAGATGGGCTGCCGCAAGAATCAGTATGGGCCATTACACAAACCCGTGATGGTTATCTGTGGGTTGGCACGGGTGGCGGTCTGGCACGCTTTGACGGGGTGAGGTTTGAATTATTCGGAATCCAAGATGGTCTGCCTAGCATGCAGATTCGGTCGTTGTTGGAAGATCGGAGCGGCGCTTTATGGGTCGGGACGGCAAATGGTGTGAGTCGCTATGTGCATGGCACGTTTACCAGTTGGACCCGGCGTGAGGGGTTGGCGGGTGAATCGGTTACCCAATTAGCTGAGGACGGTCAGGGAAATATATGGATTGGCTCTAATCTAGGTCTCAGCCGATGGCGAGACGGCAAAATTGAGAATATTACTGCGAAAGTTGGCATGTCCGAGGCTGATGTCCGGGCGGTGATTGCCGACGAAACGGGTGCTATTTTGGTTTCACTGGTCAGTCAGGGACTAATGCGATTTGATGGAAAGGCGTTAGTGCCCGCTCTCGCGGACGATGAGCTACGCCAGCTGAAGCCCTACCGCTTACTACGTGGACTTCATAGAGAAATATGGGCGGCAACGGTGGGTAAAATTTACCGCATCGGTGAGACCAACTGGACGGTTTACGGCGCTACTCAAGGATTGCCGGAAGTGCTCATCACCTGTCTGGCTCAAAGCCAAGATGGAACGCTCTGGGCAGGGACCAGCGATCAGGGAATGTTTTTTTTACGTGGTGAAAAATTTCAGTCGGTGCGACACGAGAATGGACTTTCGGATGATGCGGTGCGGTCCATCGCGCAAGATTCCGAGGGTAATATTTGGGCTGGCACGCGCGGAGTAGGCTTGAATCGTTTGCAACCACGAAAATTGTCCACAAAAAAACTTTTCGACGGTGCGACAGAAGTGCAGCCGATATCATTGGCGGAAACGGGTGATGGCAGTTTGTGGATCGGCACCATCGGCCACGGGCTGCATCGTTTTCACGGCGACGTGCATGAAGTTTTGCTGCGCGATGAATTGATGCCAGGAAATCTGCAGGTGAGCGCGCTGCTGGCGGGACGCGACGGCAGCTTATGGGGCGTTGGGGGGACAACACTTTTTCACTGGCAGGATGGCAAGCTGCTGCCAGCCTGTCCGGCTTACTCTGTGCAAAGCTTATGCGAAGACAAAGATGGTTCTTTGCTGCTAGGAAACGAGAAAGGAATTTTGCAACGCTACATTCACGGCCAACTTGAAACGGTCACGAGTCAGGTCAATGGCTTTGCCATTGCGTCTATCGTGGCGGCTTCAGGTGGGGCATTTTGGGTGGCGACTTATAGCCACGGTCTGGCTTACGTGAAAGGCGGCACTTGCAAAATGTTTGGCCGCGCGGACGGTCTGCAAAGCGAACTGTTACGGGTGCTCTTTCTTGACCAAAAAAGTATTTTGTGGATAGGCACGGAAGGCGGCGGGTTGAGCCGGATGGAGAATGGAAAAATTTTCAGCTTCAGCCGGGCGCAGGGAATTCCTGACCAGACTATTTTGCAAATCTTAGAAGACGACAACGGTTGCCTATGGCTTGGCACGCAGCACGGCATCGTTCGCGTGTCGCGCGCTGCACTGGAAAGAGTCGCGGCAGGAAAATCGGAGCGCGTTTTTCCGACTGTCTTCGGGCGTTATGACGGAATGTTGACTGAACAATGTTCCGGCAATCCCGGTGCCGGCCTGAAAACGCGCGCAGGGCTGGTCTGTTTTTCCACCGGGAGCGGCGTTGTTACCATTAATCCACAATTCCGCAACGACGATGCTATACCTCCGACGGTGCGCATCGAGCGCGTGATGGTAGACAATCACGCGGCGCAAATTTCTTCAACGGGAGCCAGCACCAAAAAAACTACCGAAACAGAAAATGTTTTGCTCGTTGCGCCCGGCAATCAGCGCGTGGACTTCTTTTTCACTGGCATATTTTTTTCCGCGCCGGAAAGCGTAAAGTTCCGTTACCGGCTGGAAGGATTTGACGATGACTGGATCGAATCGGGAGCACAGCGCAATGTCTATTACACGCATCTACCGCCGGGCAATTACACATTCACCGTCGCAGCACACAGCGGGAATGGACACTGGAGCGGGCAGGTCGCCTCTATATCGCTAATCGTACCGCCGTTTTTCTGGCAGCGAAAACTTTTTCTGGTCGTGATGGCTCTGTTATTTGCCCTAATCATTGCCGCCACGGTGCGCTGGCTGGAAAAACGTAAAGCGCGCGCGCGGATGAAAAAATTGGAACTGGCCCACGCCATGGAGGCCGAGCGCACGCGTATCGCTCAGGACATTCACGACGATATCGGTGCTGGCCTGACGGAAATCGGTCTGACCAGCGAACTCATCGAAGATCAATCCCTGCCGGTGGATGAGGCGCGGCAGTTCGCGCGGGAAATCAGTCTACGTTCGCGAGAGTTAGTGGCGAACATGGATGAAATTGTTTGGGCCATCAATCCGCGTTATGACACGGTGAAGTCCTCGGTGGCCTATTTCAGCCAGTTTGCGGACCGAATCTTCAAGCCGGCGGGCATCAGTTGTCGGATGGAAGTGCAGACGGACCTGGGCGAACTCCCGCTTAGTTCCGAGCAGCGCCATAATTTATTCCTTGGTTTCAAGGAGGCGCTGAATAATATACTCAAGCACGCGCGGGCGCTCGAAGTGCGGCTCGGGGCAAAACTAGACGAAAACGTCTTCGTGCTCAGTGTGACGGATGACGGCGTCGGGTTTCAAGCTGGCGTCGGAGGTGAAGCGCAAGACGGATTAAATAATTTGCATGATCGTCTAAAAAAAATCGGAGGCAGTTGTGAGATCAAAAGTGCCGTAGGGCAGGGAACTAAAATTATATTTCGTCTGCCGCTCTCGGATAAACTTTCAAAATAATTTTCGATGCACATAGCTGGTAAAAAAAAATCCAGTCTGGAAGCGGTGTCCATCGCTGCCGAAAGTGCACAGGGATTTCCCCCCAAAACCCCTGTAATGGCTGCCACCGTTGCTATCATTGAAGACAATCCCGGTCTGCGGCGTAGCCTAGTGCGCATCATCAGCCGTGCGGCGAATTTGAAGCTCCTTGGGGACTGGCAAGACGGTGAATCTGCATTGCCCGCGCTAGAAAAATTGCGTCCACAAATTGTTTTGATGGACATCAACTTGCCCGGAATGTCCGGCATCGAATGCACGGCGGCGTTGAAGCGAATTAGCCCAGAATCGCAGGTCATCATCGTCACGGTTTATGAAGATACTGACAGTATTTTTCGCGCACTTCGCGTCGGAGCGTGCGGCTATCTATTGAAGCGCGCGTTCTCGGCGGAAATTCTTGAGGCTATCGCCGAAGTTCTTCACGGCGGCGCGCCGATGACCAGCGAGATTGCGCGCCGCTTGGTGGACGCCTTCCGCGAACCGCAACCCGAAGCGCCAGCGCGTTCAGAGCTTTCAGGGAGGGAAAAAGAAATTTTGAACCTCGTGGCACAGGGGTTTGCCAACAAAGAAATCAGTGGCAAGCTGGACATTTCTTATCTTACTGTGCGAGTGCATATGCGGCGCATTTACGAGAAACTTCACGTCAGATCCCGCACCGAGGCGCTATTGAAATATTTGCAGGAACAGGGCTCGCCCCTGCCTGGCGGCGCAACGCCCGCTTCTGAAAAAAAATCTTCCACTAGCTAAACGTGCAGCCGTCGTCGAAACGACGAAGGCTCGGCGTTACACCAATTGAGGTATAGCGTGATTTTATTTTTGCTGATAAGTTTTCTCTTGTTCGTTTAAAACTCATGACATTCGAACAAACAAAGGAAACCTTTTGAGCAACCAAACAGCGCGGCGTTCGTCGCCTCTAAAAAGTTCTTTAGCATTCACGCTTTTAAAGAACGATCCAACATTTTAGTTACCATTTTCAATCCTAACCCTTAACACCCCAAAGCCTCAAACCTCGTCCATGAAAAACCCGATACTAAAAAAATTCCTGACTATTCTGTCAGCCGCCTGTCTGGCGGTTCAATGTAGCAGCGCCGCCAGCCTGATGCTTACTAATTCCGACATTGTCACACCCGGTTCCGGCGGCTATTGGCCAAACGCCGCCAACTGGATCGGTGGCGTGGCTCCCGGAGCAAGCGACGTGGTGGTGTTGTCCAACTCTGTTGCTTCTATGGCCGGTTTCACGGGACCCGGAAGCGGCCCCTATTTTTCATACATCAAAGGCTTGGCTCCAGATTGTAGCTGGACGAATTCCTTTGGCGACGGGATCTTGCCCCTGACGTCCATCGTGGACTCGATGCAAATTGGTGGCCTGTTGGTCGTGCAAACGAATGCGTATAACAACTGGTGGGTAAATAATCAGATGTCGGAAGGCGCCCATAATATCTTTATCACCAATAAGCTCAACATTGTTAGTTCGACTCCACGAGATTTGCTGCATATCGGAGCTAACACCTTGGGCGTGGGTTCGGGGTTTGATAACTTACAAGTAATCACATATGCCACCATTCAAGGGCCTGGTAGCTTAAATGTGACTAATCCTGTCGGTTCCATGATGGTTTTGCAGGGTTCGCAAACCGCGGGCGCCGCATCGGCCACTCACACCGCAATCTTGGACATGAGCGGTTTAAATACATTTTCATGTGTGTTATCCAATATAGCTACAGCCACGGACTTCAACACCGTGAACTCGGCATCCGACCCAAACCAGACCGGTTATGCCCGCCCGCAGGGGTGCATCTTTTTTGCACTGACCAACAACATCACCCTGACGGAGACGGCTTTTCCCGCATTGGTCGTAGGTTTCGAAAATAACAACAACGGTACGTCATACAACGTTTCCAACATGCTAGGTTCGGTGAATTACATGAATTTTGATGCCATGTTGATCGGTGGTGCAAAAATCAACCAATCAGCTCAAGGCGGGGGACTTTATTTTGGGAACAATTTCGTCGCAAGTCCCAATCCCGCCACCGCTGCGACTCTCCTGCCTGTGCCGCTAACTGACTGTTACGCAAAGTTCCGCAACATTGACGGTGTGAGCCGCCAGACTGCGTGGGATATTGGTGATAGTTCCCAATCGCTCGGCACCACCACACCGACTTATGGACGCGTTGATTTCAACCACGGTAGCGTGGATGCCTTGGTGGATACCATCTATCTCGGACGCGGTAATGCGGCACTCGTATCATCTTCAGCGTGTATTTCTACTGGCAACCTCTTTTTTGGTCAAGGCACGACGAATCTCAGTCTCATAGACGTGAACCAAATTGAGCTTGGAACCATGCTTAATTTAACTGCACCTGCGGTAGGCATCATTACTGTTTATAGTAATGCTACGCTCAATGTGGACAATTACATTCGCATGATTAATCAGCCGGCCGGATCCGCGACTCTAACTAGCCGAGCCAATTTGAATGTGCTCGGAGGAAAAGTAGCTGTTTCCGGCAATATCATTAACAATGGATCGCCAGGTGGCGGTAACAGTGTAATCACTTTAGGTAGCGGAGGTGTAATAGATATGCAGCCAACGAATTCGAAACCAGCTGGATCAATTACGGTGGCGACGCTGAACCTTGGCTACGGAACTTTAACGAATTTTTCAACTCTAACTGTCAGCAATTTGAATGTGACAACTCCCAACGTTGCATTCACGCTAAACAGTGGCCAGACTTTGTCCTCTGGCGGCGTGGGATTTGCCAACACTCTCAATATCGGCGTGACTAATTTGGTTCCGCCAACCACCGTCTTAAATCTTGATGGCACCTCGTTGGTCAACAACGGCAATGGGATCGTGGGATTGGTGCTGAACGGTGGCACGCTCTTGATGGACATCGGCACATCCAGCGACAAGATCAACATCAACGGCGGACTGACCTTGTCTGGTGTGAACTACGTCAACGTCAATCCAGTGGCGGGTTTTGGCGCGGGGACTTATCCAATCATTACTTATAACACTAACACGACCTGGGTAGACTACAATGGCAATCCCAGTTCCGGCATTACGGGCAACGTGGCGACACAGATGGTGGCCAGCGGCCCGATAACCAACAGTTCTTATTTGGTCACATTCGATGCCAGTACGCCCGGCGTGATCAACATGATTGTTTCTATTAGCACTCCCACCAGCCTCACTTGGGTTGGCGATGGAAGTGCAAATATTTGGGACATCGTTGGTGCGAACAACTGGAACAATGGCGCTGGTTCATCCAAGTTTTATCAGTTCGACTCCGTGAGCTTCACCGACGCAGGTTCCGCCAGTCCTGCGGTCAATTTGAACGGCGTGGCTTATCCGTCGTCTGTCTCCGTTAACGCCTCGGCGAACTATACTATCGGCGGTGTCGGCCAGATTGCCGGTAGCGCCTCGCTGACCAAGAGCGGCACGGGCACGTTGACGGTCGTGACGACAAACAGTTTTACGGGGGGCACGACGATTAATGCCGGCACATTGCGGATTGGCAATGGCACCACGACTCAAGGCGATTTAAGTAGTGGCGCAGTCTCGCTAGCCGGCACGCTCGCTCTGGCGGTTCCGACCAATCAGACGCAAAATCTAGCTAACACCTTGTCGGGAGCTGGACTCGTCAAGGCAGAAGGGCCCGGTAAAGTTCTGTTGAGTGGATTGAACCAATCTTTTTCAGGTAACTACATCGTAACTGGTGGGGCACTATTGCCAACATCGGTGACCAACATAAGTTTCGGCGCTAGTACCTCGACACGTTTGATATTTGCTACCAACAACGGCACACTGGACATAAACGGTCTTGCCTTGTCAAACAACGTTACCATTTCCGGTTTCGGGTTAAATGGTGCCGGCGCACTGGTAAACAATGGAGCAAGTCAGGCCGGCGCGAACATGCAGGTATTTATGGCCGGCGACGCGTCGGTTGGTGGTATTTTTCGCATGGACTTGAACAATGTTGGGTCCACGCCTGGCGGTTTGACGGGGAATGGTTTTAATCTTACCAAGGTCGGAACCAACTGCGTTTCAATCTTCAATAGTTCAACCAACGTATTTACAAATAACATTGGAAACATAACGGTCAGCTCCGGCGTCCTGCGCTTACAGAACGGTAGCTTGCTGACGACGAATTCGACTAAGACGATTACCGTGGCTGGCGGCGCTACCTTGGAATTGAACAATCTTTGGCTCCGTGCGGCTACTCCCAACGCGCTGACTTTGGCGGATGGAGCATGTCTCTACGGCACGGGTGGCACGGGTACTAATATTTCTGGCGTGTTCACGAATGTGCAGGCGAACCTCTACACCGGAACGATTGGATTGAACGGCACAGACGTGTTTGACGTTTCCACTAACTCGGTGCTGCGAATCAATGGCGTCATTAGTGGTGGTGGCACTCTTGTAAAAGGCATAGGCTCGCATCCGTCCAGCGCTACGACGTCGGTGAGCACTGGTCGCGGCACGCTATTTTTGGCTGGCGTGAACACCTTCACCGGAGATCTCTTGATCCAGACTGGCACGCTTGCTTTGACCAACAACGGAAGCGTTGCCACCGCCTCTACCATCACGCTGGCAGCCGGTGCTGGCGGAACGTTAAACGCCAGCGGTCGCACTGACGGTACTTTGGCGATCGGCCAAGGCCAGACTTTGCGCGGGATCGGCACGACCATCGGCACCCTCGTGGTTCCTACGAACTCCACGGTCGCTCCCGGCAGTCCTACTGGTCTGATCACCAACCTAGGCAACGTCTCGCTTGCTGGCACGGCGGCGATGACAATCAGCAAGACCAACACAACCTTAAGTTCTTCGCAACTGGGCGCTTCCGGAACACTTACTCTTGGTGGCACATTGAATGTCACTTTTTCAGGTAGTAGCCTAACAAACGGTGACCGGTTCGTGCTTTTCACCGCGCCCTCGATAACGGGTAGCTTCACAAGCATGAGCTTGCCGTCTGGCTACACGTGGTCCAACAGCGTGGCGACTGACGGAGCCATCACGGTGCTCGCCGTGAACTCCGAGCCAGCAACCCCACCTACACTTTCGACAAGCGTGACCGGAAACAGTTTGACGCTGACCTGGCCGATTGCCTACACGAGCTATGTTTTGCAGTCGCAGACCAACTCTCTAAGCGTCGGCCTCGGCACGAAATGGACGACAGTGTTGACGACCGGCAACACGATCACTGTTCCGATTAACTCCGCTAACGGGAGTGTTTTCTACCGGTTAAAGAAATAAGCCGAAAAGTCAACTGCGGCATCCGGCCGGATTCTGGATGCCGCACCCTCAAAATATGAACCAAAAACGCGCGTTCACACTAATCGAACTACTGGTAGTCATCGCCATAATCGCTATTCTGGCGGCGATGCTTTTGCCGGCCTTGACCAAGGCCAAAGCCAAGGCCCAGGCAATTCGGTGCAATGCCAACATGAGAAACTGGAACTTGGCTTTGGTTATGTATATGTCCGACAACGATGACAAGCTTCCTTATTTTGCAGACTTAGAAAATCTTTCATCCTTCGGAAGCGTCGTGTATTGCTTTGAAACTCTTGGACCTTATGTCGCGAGGAATAACCCCACAATCGACCTTGCAGGCAATGTGGTGGACAATCCCGTGCGCATGTGCCCCGGCGGTGCTTACCAAGCTCCACCCTATTCCGGTGGTGGCGGGCGTGGGACGGTAACGACCTGGCCGTCTACCAACTGGAATTGCTGGATAGGAGTCAATTTCGGCCTTTATCAGCCTGGGCAAAAATTGAATGCCCCCTTTTACTACCGGCAGACGGTCGTGGGTGGATTGGAGGCTCCGCCAGTGAAAGCAAACATGATCACCCGCCCGGCGGAAGCGATGACGTTCACGGATGTGGAACGTTTCTATGTCTATTCGCCGCTTTATCACCCCTGGGATACGGATGTCAATGGCGATGGCATGAAGGATAGTTACTCGGGTTATCTGCCCTTTAGTAATGGCCGGCCAACGGTTCACAATAACGGTGCCAACGTGGGATGTCTTGACGGTCATACGGAACGCCTGGCATTCAAAGTTCTTTACGGTGCTGATTCCGCCGGGATACAAACCTGCCAATATTGGACCATGCAGCAATAATCTGATGCCCACACCACGGTAGAGTTATACAGACGTATCGCCCTCACTGGCGACGTTTTTTGATTTCAGATCAAAGAGCTCTTGAATTATCTCATTGAATATTACATTCCCCTGCCGTCGCGAGCCCAAATTTATGAATCTTAAAATTTTTCACCAAGGTATCGAATCAGGAAAAGCCGCCGCTACCGAAGCCGCAAAAGTGCTGCAATCTTGCATTGTAGAAAAAGGCGGCGCACGCATCATAGCCGCGACCGGCGCGTCGCAATTCCACTTTCTGGAAGCACTGACGTCTAAGCCTGACATTGACTGGTCGAAGGTGGAGATGTTCCACCTGGATGAATACGTAGGCCTGCCGGTTACACATCCGGCGAGTTTTCGGAAATATCTTTTGGAACGACTTATTCACCGCACAGGCATCCAAAATTTTCACCTGCTTGATGGCGAACGCGATGTGGCTGGCACCTGCGAACGCATTGGTGCGCTGATCGTCAAAGCGCCGATTGATGTGGCATTCGTCGGCATCGGCGAGAACGGCCATCTGGCTTTCAACGATCCGCCGGCGGATTTTCAGACGGAACAACCATATCTTGTGGTTGAGCTGGATGAAATGTGCCGTCGTCAGCAGGTAGGCGAAGGCTGGTTCAAAAACATCGACGAAGTGCCAAAGCAGGCCATTTCTATGTCTATCCGCCAGATCATGAATGCAAAAAAAATTCTTTGCATCGTGCCCGATTTGCGCAAGGCCAACGCCGTAAAAAACTGTTTGGAGGGCGCCGTGACACCCGATGCACCGGCTTCGATTTTACAGTGGCATAACGACCTTACGGTATATTTGGACACCGCGTCGGCATCGTTACTGAATAACCGTCCGCCAATTTCCCATGCGGATTGACCTTCCAGGTTTTTTTGATCTGCAAGTTAACGGCTTCGCGGGGGTTGATTTCAACGATCCTGATGCCACTGATGACGACATCCTACACGCTGTTCAGAAAATTAAAGCCACCGGCGTAACCGCATTTCTGCCTGCGCTCATCACCTCCTCGCGACAAAGATTTTCAACTTGTAGTAAAAAAATATTGCGATTGAATCCGACCGGCTTTGCCGGCTTCCATATGGAAGGACCCTATATTTTATCCGAAGACGGCCCGCGTGGTGCGCATCCGCGTGAGTTTGTTTCGGCGGCTAACATTGAAGATTTTTCACGCCGGCAAGAAGCTGCGGAAGGAAAGATTCTCTTGGTCACCCTTGCACCTGAGGTTCACGGTGCGCTGCCACTGATTGAACACCTCGTGGAAAGTGGGGTTCGCGTTGCTATCGGGCACACCGCGGCGACTACGCAACAAATTTCCGATGCGGTGAAAGCGGGAGCCACGCTCTCTACTCATCTCGGCAACGGCTGTCATTTGCAGATGTCGCGTCATCCGAATCTGATCTGGGATCAGCTGGCCGACGATCGGCTGTTCGCGTCGCTCATTGTGGATGGCCATCACCTACCGCCAGCAACGGTGAAGGCGATGATCCGCGCCAAAGGAGTGGAACGAATCATCCTCACTACCGACGCAATGGCGGCGGCCGGTTGCGGGCCGGGAAATTTTAAATTGAACGGCGAGCCGGTGACGGTTAGCGCCGATGGCCGCGTTTCACATGCCGGAAAACCATGGCTCGCCGGTTCATCGCTGACAATGGATCACGCCGTTGCGAACGCAGTGAAAATTACCGGCCTGCCTTTGCAAGCCGTTTGGGAGATGGCATCAAGCCGGTCAGCGGAATTTTTTGGAATGAAACCAGCAGGCCGCGTGGTAGCCGATTGGGACGTAAACGCTTTCCGACTCACGATTCGGGAGGTGGCCGCGTGATTGTCACAACCATCAAAAATCTGCGTTGGTATATCGCCGGGCTACTTTGTCTCGCGTCGTCCTTAAATTATTTAGATCGCCAGACGCTGTCGGTCCTCATCGGTACGATCAAGGACGAATTGCACCTAAATAATGCCAGCTATGGCGAAATCAATGCTTGGTTTTTGGCGAGTTACGGTGTTATGTATGCCGTGAGCGGACGCGTAATCGATATCATTGGTACGCGGCGTGGCTTTATGATTTTTGTCGCTGGCTGGTCTGTGGCAAACATGATGCACATGATGGCAACCACGGTCGGCCAATTTTCCTTTTTTCGTTTATTGCTAGGAGTGTTTGAGCCGGGCAGTTTCACTGGTGGGGTGCGTGCTGTGAGCGAATGGTTTCCGATGCAGGAACGTGCTTTGGCTATCGGTATTTTTAATGCCGGCACCGCCGTTGGATCAATGGTTTCCGCGCCTGTGGTTACGTTGATCGCTTTGCACTATGGCTGGCGCTCGGCATTTCTAACCACCGGACTACTCGGTTTTGTGTGGCTGTTTTTCTGGTGGTGGCTTTACAAATTGCCATCGAAACATCCCAGACTTGGCGCTAATGAACGTGCTTTGATCGAGGATGGGGCAGAAGTTACCTCTGAACTAAAGCCTGCAGCTCCGCTTGGTAAGTTGCTACGAATGAAAGAAACCTGGGGGTGTCTGCTGGTGCGGGCGCTTACTGATCCAATCAGTTATTTCCTCATGTTTTGGATTCCGCTTTATTTTCAGAAACGCCATGGTTTCGTGCTGAAAGATATTGGTCTGTTTGTTTGGATTCCATTCGCTGCCGCCGCCCTCGGCAGTTTGACTGGCGGAGCGCTGCCACGGTGGTTGATATCGCGCGGTTGGTCGCTAGACACGGCGCGTAAGACAACCATGTCTATGATGACTGTTGGAATATTTTTTGGCGCTCTTTGCGCGACACAGGTGGCTCGACCAGGTCTAGCCTTGGCCCTTGTGGCGGGCATGACTTTTTGCCATGCGGGATGGGGCAACATCATGCTGCCAGCAGAAATTTTTCCCAGCCACGCCGTAGCCACCGTGACTGGTTTAGGCGGTGCACTCGGCTCATGGATGGGGGCATTGTCGCAGCTTTACATCGGGCATGTCGTGGATGTGCTTGGCTTCGTGCCGATTTTCGTCGCGTGTGCCGGACTGTATCCACTCGCGTTGCTGCTGGTTTTTTTGATGGTTGGTAAACTGGGTGTGGCGCGGACGGTTGAGTGAAAATCAATGCGAGATATATTTTTGATATGAAAACTAACAATCCATTCGGCTTTGTCGCCGCAACTATGCTGTTGGCGGTTTCGGCCTTCGCCGATGACCTGCGCATCGGCATCGTTGGCTGCGACACCTCGCATGTTCCGGCGTTTACGGAGATTTTCAACAACCCGAAAACCGAGGGCTTTGTCCCCGGCGGCAAAGTTGTGGCGGCGTTCAAGGGTGGTAGCATGGATTTTCCACAGAGTGCCACGCGTGTGGAAGGCTTTAAAAAAACGTTGCAGGAAAAATTCGGCGTTAAATTTTACGACACCATTCCCGCGCTTTGCTCGAATGTGGATGTAGTCTTGCTGGAAAGCGTCGACGGTCGAGCGCACCTTGAGCAGGCTCGCCAGATTATCGCCGGGCATAAGCCGCTGTTTATTGACAAGCCAATGGCGGCTTCGCTGGCTGATGTGTTGGAAATTTTCCAACTGGCCAAAGAGGCTAATGTTCCCATCTGGAGCTCGTCCAGTCTGCGTTTCGGCAAGGATTCGCAATCCGTGCGCGAAGGAATTATCGGGGCGGTGAAACACGCTGAAACTTATAGTCCGTTAGAACTGGGCGAACATCATCCGGAACTTTTCTTTTACGGTATTCATGGGGTTGAATCGCTGTTCACCGTAATGGGCACGGGTTGTGAATCGGTGCAACGTCGGACGGAGACAAACGGCGCGGTGGAAGTCGTCGGCACTTGGCGTGGCGGGCGCACGGGAATTTACCGGCAGGATTTGGCAAAAAAATATCACGGCACGGCCGAAGGACAGAAGGGCGAAGCCGCCATCGGTTCATACGATGGCTACGCGCCGCTCGCGGTGGAGATCATGAAATTTTTTCAGACCGGAAAAGCACCTGTCAAACCGGAGGAAACTATAGAGATGTTTGCGTTCATGGCGGCAGCACAAGCGAGTAAGGAAAAAGGCGGTGCAGTCGTCCGATTGGATGAAGTCATGCCAAAGGTTCGCCGTCAATCGGCCAAAGTGGATGCAGATAATTTGCTCGTGCATGAAAATTGATCAGATTTCAAAATGCCTTGTCATTGCTGCCTGCACGTTGCTTCTGACGGCGATCTCGGTAAGTGCCGACGCCCTCTGGAAAGCCGGAACGGCAAAGGCTATCATCACGCCCAAGGAAAGAATGTGGCTCGCTGGATTTTCCAATCGCACCAATCCCGCAACCGGTCACAAGCTAATGGATTTGTGGGTCAAGGGACTCGCGCTTGAGGATGCGTCAGGTCATCGCGCTGTCGTCCTTACAGCGGATCTACTCGGTATCCCGCAAAACGTTTATCAGCATGTCAGCGCAGCCATTGGTAAAAAATTTGCGCTGCAGCCGGATCAAATTTTGCTGTGTGCCTCGCACACGCATTGCGGCCCGGTATTGCGCGATGCTCTCTATGACATTTATCCACTGGATAGAGTGCAACGTGATCTGATCGAAACATACACAGCCCAACTGCAGGCGCAAATGATTGACGTTGCGGGTGCAGCCATCGCCAACCTAGCTCCAGCGCGGATTACTTCCGGCCAAGGCACGACGGCGTTTGCGGTGAATCGCCGTAATAATCTTGAGCCGAAAGTGCAAGATATGATCGCCGCTGGTGATCTCAAAGGGCCGGTGGATCACTCGGTTCCCGTGTTGGCGGTGTATACGCCCGATGGGAAATTAAAATCGGTTCTTTTCGGTTATGCTTGTCACAACACCACGTTGCAGTTGAGCGAATGGAGTGGCGACTACGCAGGCTTCGCGCAGATCGCGCTCGAAAAAAATCATCCCGGCGTGCAGGCGATGTTTTTTATGGGCTGCGGCGGTGATCAAAATGCGTTGCCTCGTCACGAGATCTATTTGAGTCAGCGTTACGGCCATATGCTGGCTTCAGCGGTTGAAGAAGTTTTGGTTGCGCCACCGCACAATCTGCCGCCCGAGCTGATCACCAAAATGAAAACGATTACGCTGCCGTTTGGTGCGCCACTAACAATTGATGAATTGCAGATTCTGAAAAACGATGCACAGCCTCCGACGCGTCGCTGGGCCTCACGCTGGCTGGAGTTTTTGCAGTCGGGCAAAACGCCAGCGCGCGATTATCCATTTCCCATTCAGGCATGGAAGTTCGGCAGACAACAACTGCTTCTCACGCTCGGTGGCGAGCCGGTGGTGGATTACGCGAATAAGTTTAAGCAGTCGTTCGGCAAACAGACTTGGGTTGCGGGTTATTGCAACGACGTCATGACTTACATTCCCTCGCTACGCGTATTACGTGAGGATTCAGTGACGAAACCCGGTGCGCGCTGGGGCTACGAGGGTAGCTATTGTTTTGTCGTCTATGGCCTACCTGCCAAACGCTGGGGCGAAAATGTTGAAGACTTGATCACCAGCGGCGCAGAGGAACTTGTAAGCGAAATCAAAAAATGAAAATCTGCCGCTTACCAAATTTAGTTTTGAATTTCAGCGTAACGGTCGCGTGCGCGCTTTCAATTGCCGGCTGCGCCACGCAGCACTCGAAAAGTGAATCAGCATTGTCAGCATGCTTTAAATTTTTGTCGGGCACTTTCGGTACTTACGACGCGGAACCACGTTTAAATAATCACCGCGTAGACACTGACCGCCTCGTCGCAGAAATCGTCAAAGTCAAGGCCAACACCTACAATTTTCTGATTCATCACGCGCCAACCGACTGGGACGATTTGCAAATTTTTCTGCCGAAAGCGCGAGCCAATCACATCAAGGTATGGGTCACTCTCGTGCCTCCGAGTGAACCACCATTCGCCGAACCCTTTCAGTTGGATTTTCATCGCTGGGGTATCGAGTTGGCAAAGCTGAGTTTGAAGGAACCTAATTTGGTTGCTTGGAGCATTGATGATTTTTCCTACGACGCAAAAATATTCACCCGTGAATACATTAAGACGATGGTGGAAGATTCGCACGCTATAAATTCCAAGCTGATGTTCGTCCCGTGCCTCTACTTCAAGCAGATGAAGCCTTCGCTCGTGGAGAAATACCGGCCTTATGTTGACGGTATTTTGTTTCCATATCGCCACGAAATGGGGCAGAGAAATTTGACTGACTGGGACACGCTCGAAAAAGAGGTCGCCGTCTTCCGCCAGGATTTCGGCCCGTCCGTGCCGGTGTTTGTGGATGTGTATGCCACGAAACATTCCCAGTTGAACGACTCGTCGGCCGAATATGTGCAACAGGTGATGACGATTTCGCGACGCTGTGCGGACGGCGTCCTGATCTTTTGTCATCAATACGAGGACAAAAGTCCCGAAAAATATCATGTCATCAAATCGCTCTTTGAGCAATGGGCGGCGGAGCAGAAGACAGAGTGAACTGTCGGCAAAGTTTTACCCATGAAAAAAATTCTCAACCGAAGAAATTTTATCAAGTCCACTACACAGATCGGCGCGGGTGCGGTGGCACTGCGTTATGCCGCCGTCGCAGGAATGTTTAGTGCAGGGCTTCCAAAAATTTTCGCCGCCGAAACGGACAAGCCCGTGAAACTCGGCGGCAAGCCGGTTCGCACCACGCTTTTCCCGACCTGGCCGGTTTACGATGAGACTGAGGAGAGGGCGTTGCTCGACGTGTTGCACAGCAAAAAATGGTTTCGTGGCGAGGGCCAGCACGTCAACCAGTTTGAGGAGACCTTCATTAAGGTGACCGGTGCGAAGCATTGCGTCGCCACCGCCAACGGCACGAGTGCGGTGCTCGCATCGCTCGGTGCACTCGATGTTGGGCCGGGGGACGAGGTGATAGTTCCACCCTATACCTTCGTCGCAACCATCAATGCCGTGCTGATGCATTACGCATTACCTGTGTTCGTGGACACCGACCCAGAGACGTTCCAGATTGATGCCAAAAAAATTGAAGCTGCCATCACTGACCGCACCGTGGCAATCATGCCCGTTCACGTCGGCGGTTCGCCCGCAGACCTCGACACGATTATGGAAATCGGCGCGCGCCGAAAAATTCCCGTGGTTGAGGACGCATGTCAGGCGCATCTCGCCGAGTGGCGTGGAAAGAAAGTTGGGACTTACGGCGTGACCGGTTGCTTCAGTTTTCAGGCGAGCAAAAACCTCACGTCCGGCGAAGGCGGCGCGGTGATCACCACTGACGACGAACTGGCCGAGCGCCTGTACTCGTTTCACAACAACTGCCGCGCGCGCAAAACGGCCAGCTATAATTTCACGTATCGCGGCACGCGCGGCGCTAACCTGCGGCTCGCGGAATTTCAGGGCGCACTGCTGCTCGCACAGTTGGCGCGACTGGAAACACAGGCCAAGACGCGCGACGCGAACGCCGCGTATCTTGCGAAACAGCTCGCGGAAATCCCCGGGATAATTCCCACCAAAAATTACGACGGCTGCACGCGCAGCGCACATCACCTTTTCATGATGCGCTATCGGAAGAACGAATTCGCCGGGTTACCGCGTGCAAAATTTTTGGCCGCATTAGCCGATGAGGGCATTCCGTGCTCGGGCGGTTACTCGCCACTGAACACCGAACCGTTCATCCAAAACGCCTTCAAAACGCGCGCTTACCAGCGCGTTTATGCGGCGGATGTCTTATCAGGTTGGGCTGAGCGCACGCGTTGTCCTGCAAACAGCACAGTTTGCGACGAAGCTGTGTGGTTCACGCAAAACATGCTGCTCGGTTCGCGCGCGGACATGGACGATATTGTGGCGGCGGTGAAAAAAATTCATTCGCATGCGGTTCAACTTGCTAAAGGTTGAGGAAAATTCATTCATGCGCTTAGTCGTAGCCGTCATTTTTGCAATGAGCATTAGAGCATCCGCTGACACGAACGCTTCTGTCCGTCTGATGACGTTTGAGCCGGCTCACTTTCACGCGGCGCTCATCCAGAAGGAGGTGCAGCCGGATGTTGCAATGCGCGTGGACGTGTATGCGCAGCCCGGCGGCGATCTCGACGCGCACCTCAAACGCATTGACCAGTTTAACGCACGGAAAGAAAATCCCACACGCTGGCAGGAAATCATTCACACGAATGATAATCCGCTGGAGCAAATGCTCGCGGAAAAACCTGGCAATGTCGTGGTCGTGTCGGGAAAAAATCGCGGCAAGATTAATGCCTTGGAAAAAATTGTCGGCGCGAAGCTGAACGTGCTGGCGGACAAACCGTGGATTATTGAGGCGGAAGATTTTCCGAAACTCGCGGCAACGCTCGACTCCGCAGAAGCAAATGGCGTGATTGCTTATGACGGTATGACGCAGCGGTTTGAACTGTCCTGCCTGTTGCCGCGCGAGTTGGTGAATGATGAAGCTGTGTTTGGCAAATTGGAGGTCGGCTTGGCGACGAAGCCTGCTGTGGAAATGGAGAGCGTTCACTATCTGCTGAAGGAAGTCGCAGGCGTGCCCTTGTTGCGGCCTGCGTGGTATTTTGACATCAAACAACAGGGCGAAGCGCTTGCGGACATTGGCACGCATCTCGTAGATCTTGTGCAATGGACACTGTTTCCTGAGCAGGCGATTGATTTCAAAAGGGACATCCAACTGACGAGCGCGAGTCGCTGGCCGACGAAGGTTTCACTCGCACAATTTCAACGCGTCACCGGTGAGCCGAATTTCCCTCAGTATTTGAAGCCATTTATCCATGGCGGTTATCTGGAATATTTCGCCAACGACACGCTGACTTACCAGCTGCGCGGCGCTTTTGTGAAGCTCACAGTGAAGTGGGGCTACGAAGCGACTGCTGGCAGCAAGGATTCGGAACTCGCCATTTTTCGCGGCTCGAAGTCGCGCATTGAGGTGCGTCAAGGTAAAGAAGACGATTATCTTCCGACGGTTTATGTCATACCGACCGCGACAGAGTTTACAGCGGAAGTTGGAGCCGCGTTAAAAAATAAAATTGCTGCGCTCCAAAAAAATTATCCTGACTTGTCGCTACAATCGCAAGGCGACGAATTCCAACTCGTGATTCCTGACGCTCTGCGTATCGGCCACGAAACACATTTCGCCTTGTTGACACGCCATTTTCTCGATTACGTGCATGATCCCAAATTGCTGCCTGCCTGGGAAAAACCGAACATGATCGCAAAATATTTCACTACCACCGAGGGCGTGAAGCTCGCCCGTAAATCTTCAATCCAAAAATAATTTATGAACCAAACTGCCAAACTCATCTGCACCCTCGCACTCATGGCTGCATGTACCGCGTTTGCCGCTGATCCGTTTCAGCCAGCGCACAAGCTCACCGGCATTCCGCACGATTCCGGTTTCCCCGACGGTCACGATCCTTACAACAGCATGGGTTGCGCGAGCGACGGCAAAATTTATTACGTCCTAAGCGCGGACAAATATGACGTCGGCGCGCGGATGTTTTACTACGACCCGGCCACGGACAAAGTGAAATTTATCGCCGATCTCACCGAGGCCTGCGGCGAGAAGGACAAGAAATCCATCGTGCAGGGCAAGAGCCACGTTAACTTTGTTGAGTCAGATGGTAAATTATTCTTCGCGTCACATCTCGGGTATTATGGCAGCGTCAATGGCAAAGAAGCGATGGGGACTCCGCCGGAAGGCTGGACCGCGTATCCTGGTGGACATCTGCTCGCGTATGATCCGAAAGGCAACAAATTTGAGGATTTTGGCATCGCGCCTGAAAAAGAGGGAATTCTCGCTTTCAACATGGATACGAAGCGCGGACGCGGATTTGGGTTGACGTGGCCGAGCGGAATTTTCTTCCGCTACGATTACGCGAAGCGCGATTTGAAAAGTTTTGGCAAGATGTGTGCGCTCGGCGAAGACGGCGTTGGCCCGGACTATCGCACCATTTGTCGCTCCATTTGCGTGAACCCCGAAGATGGTTCGGCATATTTTACGACCTCAGAAGGCGATATTTTTCGATACCGCGCTGATAGTGATGCGGTGGAAAAGATCAAAGGTGATAATCTCAAGAAAGATTATTTCGGTATCTACGATTTCACCTCGCCCGGTCACATGGGTTACAATTGGCGGCAGACATTTTATCGTCAAGCCGATGGCATGATTTACGGCGTGCACGGTAATTCCGGCTATCTCTTCCGCTTCAATCCCAAGACGGAACAGGTGCAGGTGCTCGACCGCATCACTTCAGATCCCTCCAAAGCGAGTGGTATGTTCGATCAATTTAGCTACGGCTACCTCGGCTTTGGTCTCGCGCACGATGGTAAAACGATTTATTACCTGACCGGCGGCCCGATTTACGAAAATGCCAAGCGCCTCACAGGCAAAACCAAAACGGCGATGGGTGAAGCGAAAGGACTAGAAGATCTACATTTGGTAACCTACGATATTGAAGCCGGTGTTAGTAAAGATCACGGAGCGATTTATTATCCGAATGGCCAGCGTCCGCTCTATGTGAATTCACTCTGCATCGGCCTCGACGGTACAGCGTATTTTCTGGCGCGTATCACCGAGAACGGCCAGACCCATTCCGATTTGATTAGTGTCAAGCCGTGAACTGCGTTCGCAGCCGAAAAGATCATGAACTTCGTTGATTGGCTCGTCGTGGCGGCATCATGCGGGCTTGTCTTCACGGTTGGCCTGCTGTTTGCAAGGCGATCTTCGAAGAAAGGCGCGGCGGGTTACTTCGCTGGCGACCGTGACGTGCCGTGGTGGGCTATCGGACTTTCGAACACGGCGACGTATAGCTCTGGAACCGGAGCGTTCGTGATGCTTGTGCTCGTGTTCGGTTTGTCTGGCAACTGGCTGTGGTGGGCGAGTTGGATTGTATGGATGCCGCTCGTTGCCATCGTTTGGGCGCGGCTCTGGCGGCGAATGCAAATTGTCACAACGGCGGAACTCATTTCGCTGCGTTACGGTGGAAAGCCTGCTGTGGTTGCACGGAAAATTTACGCTTTTGTTTGCTGTTTTGGGTTTGCGGTACTAATCATCGCCTACATTACCGGATTTTTCGCAAAGACGATTGCGCCGCTCTGCCCGCTCACGACCTGGCAAGTTCTACTGATTTTTGGCGGTATCACAGTTTGTTATACGATGTTCGGCGGGTTACTGGGCGTCGTGTATGCGGACGTCGTGCAGTTTTGCATCATGATTACTGGCTGCACGGTGTTTCTCGTGCTAGCGATCTCGCACAACGGCGGTTGGCACAATATTTTGTCGCACGTTCAACAGATTCGCCCGTCCGGTCTTGTGCAAATACCTCCGACGCCCTCGATTGACGTGCTGACATTAATTGCGCTGTTTGTGCAGGGCTGGTTCTTCGCGGGTTCGCCAACCGCGGGCGAAGGCATGACCGCGCAACGATTCATGGCAGCTCGCGACGAACGGCACGCTGTTGGCGGACAGTTGTTCAATGCGTTTCTTGCGCTATCGTTTCGCACCCTACCGTTGATTGGTTTAGGAATAGTGGCGATGTCGCTATTCTGGACTTCTGAATTGGAGAAGAATCTCGGTGCGGTGCCGGCTGGCTCGACCATGTTAAAAGACCCGGCGCATGCTTGGGGAGAACTCATCAAGGCTTCGAATCTGCCGCACGGTTTCATAGGCTTGCTCGTCGCAGCGGAAGTTGCAGCATTCATGGGATCATTAAGTTCGCTCATCAATTGGGGAGGAAGTTTTGTGGTGAATGACCTGCTCCCAGCACGCTTCGGCAAAGAAGAAGGCAAAGTCTGGATTAGCCGGCTGACGACACTCGCTTTGTTTCTCTTCGCCGCGACTGTCACGATTCTCTTCGTGGATAACATGGTGAGCTGGTTTCTCTTCATCAATTCAGCGATGGTGATTTTCCTCCTGCCGCTTTCATGGTTCCGTTTTTTTTGGTGGCGTTTCAATGTCTGGGGCGAACTCGCTGCCATCGTCCTCGGTCTGCCACTCGCCATCATCGTCTGGTTTCCGCTAAATTTTCAAAGTAAACCAATGTGGCAGGGACTTGGTTTGCTGTTTGGTTTGAGCATCGTTGTATTGGTCGCAGTGACGTTGCTCACGCCGCCGGAATCGACGGAGACTTTAAAAAAATTCTACGCACGCTGTCGTCCGCCGGGAATTTGGAAGCCCATTAGCGATGGAGTGCAGCTGCTGGACACGGGCGAACCGACCACCACCGAAATGTTTTGGGATTCGCTGCTCGGCATGATCGCCTCACTGGGATTGGTGCTGGCGACGAACGCCGTTTTCGTCGGGGATTGGCCGCGATTTGCTGCGAGCATTACTGTCTGCATCGTGACCGGATCTTGGTTGCTTCACCGAATCCTACTGAAGTCCCGCGTGGCCAAGTTAAACGAAACAATCGAGCCCAAGGTTGCACCATGAAACCTTTCGCATTTCTAATTTCGCTGCTCGCTACTACTGCTGCGCTAAGGGTTACAGCAGTCGAACCAACCGCCGACATTCACACGAATCTTTCATTCGCCCTGCCTCTAGCAAAACGCATTTTTCCCGAGCCGCTGGCTGCTGGAGTGCAACCTGGATTCAAAATCCGTGGCACCAAGGGCTGGGCGTGGACCCCAGATCAGTATCTCGCTGAGATTCCCTTCATCGCCAAGTATAAAATGAATTTCTTGATGAACTGTTATCTCTCGATGTTCGACATCGAACACTACACGAAGTGGAACGATCCCAATGCGAACCGTTGGTGGGAAGATTTGTCGGCCGCAAAAAAAAACGCGTATGAAAAAGTGGTGCGGACTGCGCAAGCGCACGGATTGCAATTTTGCTTCAGCATGAATCCGAATTTGTTCAGCAAACGAACAGTCAATGAGGAGTCTACTGAAAGCATCGACATACTCTTCAAACATTATGCCTGGATGCAAACTCTTGGCGTGAAATGGTTCAATCTCGCGCTCGACGACGCCACAAATGGCATCAATGCCACCACGCAGGCCAAGGTTTGTAATGAGGTTTTTCACCGGCTGCGAGCTAAAGATCCGGAGGCGCAGATGATTTTTTGCCCAACGTATTATTGGGGCGACGGCACGCGTCCCCATCAGCAAGCGTATCTCGAAGAACTCGCGCGTCAACTCGACAAAGAGATTTATGTTTTTTGGACCGGCGATGAGGTCGTTGGCAAAGTCACGCGGGCGGCTGCCGAAAAATTTCACAGCTTCGTGCAGCACCGAATTTTTCTCTGGGACAATTATCCGGTAAACGACGGTTATTCCACGATGCATCTTGGTCCGGTGACCGATCGCGACGCCGACCTTTGCGAAGTGGTTGATGGCTATGTCAGCAATCCGCTGCGGGAGCAGAGTGAAATCAACCGCATTCCGCTCGCGACGTGCGCGGACTACGCCTACAACCCACGCGTCTACGATGCGCAACGCTCGATTGGTCAGGCGATATTGTTGCAGGCCGAGAAACCGTCGCAGCGCGAAGTGCTGTACGATTTGGTCGAGGCTTATCCAGGAATGTTGCTCACACCCGGCGGTGGCAAAAAGAAAACCGCCTACAATCCAGTGCGCGTACAGATGGACAACCTGCTTGCGCTGACGCAACCGCGTTTCGTAGCACTGGCTTATATCGCTTCGCTCGACGATTTGGCCGCGCGATTTACAACCGAATTTCCCCATCGCTACGAAGCTGAAAAAAAGACGCTTGCCGCCGATATCGCGGAAGTGAAAAAGAAATTCGCTGCGAAATATCCCTAGAATTTTATGAGTGAAACCTTGGCTATCTTTGGCGGAAGTAAAACACGCACACAGCCATTTACGAGCTGGCCGGTTTTTGACGAGACCGACGAACAGCGCTTGCTTGGTGCGTTGCGTTCTGGAAAATGGGGCAAGCTTAATGGCGAGGAAGTGTCGGAGTTCGAGCGCCGCTTCGCGGCGTTGCATGATTGTAAGCATGCCATCGGCGTGGTGAACGGCACGGTGTCGCTACGCATTGCCCTGATGGCAGCTGGGATCAAGGCAGAGGAAGAAGTGATCGTTCCGCCTTACACGTTTCTCGCAACAGCGACCGCTGTAGTTGAGGCGAATGCTATTCCAGTTTTTGCCGACATCAATCTGGAGACTTTCAACCTTGATCCACAATCTATAGAGGCGGCCATAACGCCAAAGACAGGCGCGATCATTCCGGTTCACATGGCTGGCCAACCTGCGGATATGGATGCCATCCTGGCCATCGCAAAAAAACACAAGCTCCTCGTCATTGAAGACGCGGCGCACGCGCATGGAGCGTCCTACAAAAATCGCGGACTCGGTTCCATCGGACACATGGGCTCGTTCTCTTTTCAATCATCGAAAAATCTCACCAGCGGCGAGGGCGGTATCATCACGACAAACGACGACCAGCTTGCCGAGGCATGTCGCTCCATCCATAACTGCGGCCGCATCACGGGCGGTTTGTGGTATGAGCATCACGTCATATCGGCGAACTATCGACTTGGTGAATTTCAGGGTGCGATTCTGAACACACAATTGAATCGTCTCGAAGCACAAACCGCGACCCGCGATCGCAATGGGCAATATCTCGCTGAGAAATTGAGCAAGATTCCCGGCATTTACCCGCAACGCCGAACCGCCGAAACCACGCGCCACGCCTATCATCTTTTTTTGTTTCGCATCGTGGCAGAAGAATTTGGTTCGTCGCGCGCAGCCATTCTTAAGGCGCTTGTGGCGGAAGGGGTTCCCGTTTCTGGCGGCTACGCAATTCCGTTATATCGCCAGCCGTTGTTCCTCAATAAAGCCTTCGGGCCATATCTACCTGATGTGAGAACTAGACTAGACTACGGCAAAGTCAGTTGCCCGAATTGTCAAAAAATCTGTGCCGAGCAGGGGGCGTGGCTTGAACAAAGCATTTTTCTCGGAGGTCAGTCCGACATGGATGACATAGCCAACGCTTTTGAAAAAATTTATAAAAATCGCCACCTACTTGCCGATTTGAAATGATGAAGCTAGGAACAGCACAGATTGACATCACGCCTCAACCGGGCGTGGAGCTTTCTGGTTTTGCTGCCCGAGTTCAGCCCTCGACCGGCGTGCTAGATAAGCTTTTTGCGAAAGCACTTTATATCGAAACCGAACAAACCAAACTGCTGTGGATCAATTGTGATTTGATTGGATTCGATCGTGGGATTGTTTTGGAATTTCGCCGCTGGGCGCATGAAAAATTTGGACTCAGCATGCATCAGGTGATGCTCTCTGCAACGCACACGCACGCTGGTCCCGCGACGATTCATCTGCGCGAGTGCGGCGAATACGATCCGGTCTATGTAGAGTTTTTGCAGAAAAGTATTCGCCGGGCGGCGGAAATAGCGGAGGCTCAAAGTGAGGTTGTTGGGCTGACCTGTGTGGAGGGATATCTTCCACTCGCCGTGGATCGCCGTCCAACGGCAACGCCGCATACGGATCCCCGTATTGCCGCGATTGGATTTCGCCGACACGACGGCAGCTTTATCGCTGTGCTGATGAATTACGCTGTGCATCCGGTCGCGCTCGGTTCCACGAACCGCAATATCAGCGCGGACATTTTCGGCGAAGCGGCTAAACGACTTTCGAGTGAATTGCTCGGTCGCCCGTTGGTATTGATGACGAACGGAGCGTGCGGTAATTTGAATCCGCCGGCCGAAAATGCTTCGTTTGAAAACGTGAAGTCGTGGGGCCGGCAAATTGCCGATGTGGTGCAACCGTTGTTGCTTGCTGGAAAAATAAATTTTCAGTCCACGTTGCAACTTCTGAACCGCAAACTTGAAATACCCCTAGAAACACTGGACACCAATGGGATCAATGATTTTGCGGATCAAGCACTACGCAACGCCGCACCGCTCGCTGAGTGGGGTGATAAATACCGACGCGTTGTGACGTACTGGCGCGCGACACGATTAGAACAAATCAAAAAAAACGAAACGACTCAGAACGAAGCCGAGTTGTTCGGACTACTCCTCGGCGATGTGATTTTCTTAGGGGTGAATGCCGAGGTGTTTTCCGAATTTACCGAATGGCTGCGCCAAAAATCCCGCCGGAAAATTTATCTAGTCGGTTATGCAAACGGCGATATGGGCTATTTGGCGACGCGGGCGGCGTATGCCGAGGGTGGCTACGAGGTGGATGTGGCGCATTTGTTTTACGGCGGCTTTCGCCCGCGCGCCGGTGGGCTCGAGTTGCTCGCCGCCGCCGCCAAGGATTTGGTCGGCGAATGGGGGGAAATAATTGATGAATCGCCTTAATCCTGCAGTAAATCTAAAATTTCTGCCACGAGTCACGAAATCCGGCGCCGGCTGGACGCGGCGTTCTTTTGTTCAGTCACTCGGCGGCATGGCGCTTGGAGCGGGTTTGATTTCGCAATATCCCGTCGCGAGTTCCGCCATGGGAACATCTGTCTTAAATAATCCGAATGGGGTGGGGGATCGTCCGCGCTATCGCGCGATAGGTTGGTGGATGACTTTTGAAGATCTCACTTGGCCCACCCCCGACTTGATGGACAAGATTCGTCACCGCGCGGATCAGTGTGTGGCCAATGGAGTGAATTGTTGCATCGTTTTCGGCGCGCATTTGCGCTGGGACTTTATGCCGTTGTGGGAACGGTTTCATGATGAGCTACGCTTTGTCGCGGATGAATTGCATCAGCGAAACATTCTCCTAATGGATCATCACTCTGCCACCATTGTGCATCGACCGCGCAATCGTGAGGAGGCGCTCGATATCTGGCGACGAAACCGGCATCACATTTCTTTTTATCCGTCTCGTGAAAACGCGGCAACTTGGGAGTTCGAAGGTTCACATCTGAACGAATGGCGGATGCAGGACGTGGAAAAGGGGGGCCCGGTATTTGTTCCCGCATACACCGCTGAGCAATTCTGCATGAATCATCCCGGTTTCCGCAAAGGTTATGCTGCCTATGTGAAAAAGCTGCTTGCAGATACGGGCGTAGACGGGCTGATGAGTGACGACATGCTTTTCTACGCGGACTGGCGAGCTTGCAGTTGCCAGTTTTGTCGCGACCGTTTTCATAGCGAATACGACCACGATTTACCGCCGATAAGCGACACTAATTTCTGGGGCAACCGACGAAGTCAGGCATTTCGCGATTGGATAAAAATGCGCTTCCAAACTCCCGCAGATTTTCTGGCAGTGGTCAAAAAGTCATTGCCGGAAAACTTTCCGCTGCTCACCTGCTGCTCCAGCAGTGATAATTTTTATCTGCCCGGTTTTGGTATGAGCTATCAGGATTTCATCCAGAATTGTAATCATGTCATGCTCGAAATGGTTGGTCAGACCCCGGCGATCGAAGGCACTTGGGACGATCGTGTGCCCAGCCAGTTACTGCATCTTGCTATCGCTCGCACACATGATGCTCCGTGCTTTGGTCTGGGCTACGGATTTTTCCCCGACACGGCTTTTTTTATCTGGGCGGTGAATAAATTTCTCGGTTCAGACTGTTGGTTTAGCACGGTGAAAGGGCGGTTGAACGGGACGCCGGCGGAAGTTGCGGCGCTCGCCGATGACTCGGAATTGGTCGGTGAAGGTTTCAACTGGGAAAAAATGCACCCGGAATTATTTCGTGGCGATGCAGCTACCGATACGGCGGTCTTTTTCTCGCGCTCAACGCGCGATTTTTACAGCCAAGTCATCGGTGATTATTGTGGCGACTATAATGTGAGTTGTCTGAATTTATCGCGTTCGAATCTCCCGTGCGAAGTCGTCACCGAAATCCCCGCTTTTGGGAAAATCCGCTGCTTGCTTCTGAGTAGCGTCATGTGTCTCTCACTCCCACAGCGGGGCCAAATCGCGAAATTTATTAACGCTGGTGGTATGGTTATCGCCACGGGTCCATGCGGACATTACGACGAGTGGGGGAATTTAGCCGCGAAACCTTGGCTGGAGGAATTCGGCGCGGCTGTTGAATTGATTGAACCAGATCGTCCGGGAAATTTTCCACCGTACAAAAATTTCAAAGCACCAATCGAGCTTACGACTTGTCGCGTGCCGGAATCGCTTCAACAAAAATTTCAGAACAGCTGGTTCGATTTGCAGGTAGGGCAGGGCCGCTTGCTCTGGCGGCCAGAACGAATAACGAACCAAAATGGCGGCGCTGCCGTCACCATGCTGTTGCAATCGCGCGAACAAGCCGTCGTCAAAATCAGTGGATTGCCCGATGATTGGATGGTTCGGCAATACCGAGACGGGAATCGGCTGCTGATTCATGCGCTGCCGGGCAAAGTAGTTACCGCGTTGCATCCTACCCTGCGGAATCAAATGACCAAACAACGCATTGTTGAAAAATTGCAATTTTCGCCGCTGGGTGGGACTTTATCTCTAAAGACCCTGCGGTCTTTCAAGAACGTTCGGTTACACAGTCCTGATTTGACCGAAGCAAAAGATTGGAAAAGCGACAGCCTCGGCGGGTGGTTTATTGATCCGCCGGGTATCCGACGCTATTTCATCGTGGAGTGCGAGGCTTAATTGCTGTTTTTCACTAAAGATAAATGAAGCGAGTCATTTCACAAAACTCCAGCAAGCGAAGCGTCAACGTTGCGGTAGTCGGCCTTGGATTGATGGGCGTAACGCATCTAAAAGCGTATCAGCAAATCAAAGGCGTGAAGATCGTGGCTGTGGCTGACCGGGGGCGACGGCCGTTTCGCGGCGTGCTTGCCGGGGCGAGTGGTAACACGGGGGGAGCAGACACCATCCAACTGGGCTCGGGTGTGAAATTCTATCGAGACATCGAGGAAGTGCTCGGAGATACCGACGTTGATTTGGTGAGCTTGTGCACGCCAACTGCTACCCACGCGTCGCAGGCGATGGCTGCATTGCGGGCTGGCAAACATGTCGTGTGTGAAAAACCTTTAGCTCGCACCTCGGCGCTAGCGCGGGAAATCGTCACCGTAGCGCGACGGGCACCGAGCTATTTTATGCCGGCCATGTGCATGAGATTTTGGCCCGGTTGGGATTGGTTGAAGGCGTTGGTGGCCGGACAGGAATATGGAAAAGTTTTGGCGGCAAATTTTCGTCGCATTTCCGCCCCCCCGGCGTGGGGACAGAAACATTATTTCCAAGGTGTGGATTCTGGTGGTGCTCTGCTCGACCTGCATATCCATGACACCGACTTTGTTCAATTTCTTTTTGGCCGGCCCGTGAGCGTTTTTTCATCGGGACGCAGCGTGTTCAGCGGGGCGATCGACCATGTGGTGACACAGTATCGCGTTCACGGCGGCGCAGCAGTTCATGCGGAAGGCAGTTGGCTGAACGCGGGCGGATTTTCGATGACCTACACGATCCATTTCGAAAAAATGACTTTGGACTATGATAGTCGTCGTGGTGCGAATGCCTTGGTTCAAAACAAATTTGGAAAACCGACGAAAGTTTTAAAGCTCGATGCAGGCGACGGCTATGTCCGGGAACTGCGCCACATGATCCGCTCGATTCAAGCTGGCACACCGCCAACGATTGTCACCGCCGAAGACGCTTTGCAAGCAGTCAAAATTTGCGAAGCCGAAGAGCGATCTATCCGAACCGGCAAAGTCGCCTCCATCCAGTGAAGTCAACCTGAACAGATTTTACCAATGAAAACAAAACTCCAAATTGTGCTTTTGCTGATGGCTTCGTTCACGGCCAATTGCATGGCTCAACCGTCTGACTCGCAAAACCCCTGCATCATTCCCGCGCCGACCAAAGTGGAGCGGGCAGTTGGCAACTTTATTTTGGACGGCCATCAGAAAATTTTTTACCGCAGCGACAATGAAAAAACGGCGGGAAGCATTTTACAGTCCGAACTCAAAGCGCAAAAAAGATTAGCATTCCAATTGGTCCCCGCCGGGAATGCGACGGCGGATGGAGTTTTTGTGGAGCTGGATGCGCGTGAGATTTTTCCAAATGAAGGTTACTCGCTGACGATTTCGTCGAATCGCGTTGTGCTGCGTGCCGCAAGCGATACCGGACTTTTTTATGCTATTCAATCGCTGTTGCAAATGGTGTCTGCGCAGAGTGGAGCAAAACAAGGAGTCATTTCACTGCCAGCGATGAGCATCACGGACGCGCCACGATTCGAGTGGCGTGGATTTCTGCTGGATGAATCGGATCATTTTTACGGCAAGCAGACGGTGGAAGAAGTTCTCGACTTGATGGCCAGCTTGAAGTTGAACCGGTTTCACTGGCATCTTACGGATGACTACGGATGGCGCGTCGAGATTAAGCGCTATCCTAAGCTCACACAAATAGGTGCAAGTCGTAACTTCGAGCATACGAATACCGTGCCGCAGTTTTATTCTCAGGACGAGGTCCACGAGATCGTAGAATACGCGCGGAAGCGGCACATTGTTATCGTTCCCGAAATTGATATGCCCGGCCACGCTACGGCGGCGACAATGGCCTATCCGGAATTTGGTGAGGGCGGCATGGGCCATTGGGCCGGTTACACGTTTCACCCTGCAAAACCGGAGACGTATGAATTTCTAAAAAATATTCTACGTGAGATTTGTGATTTATTTCCCGGCCAATACATCCACCTTGGCGGCGACGAAGTGTGGTTTGGCAACCGGCAGTGGACGAATGATCCGACGATCGTGAAATTCACACGCGACTTAGGCTACACGAATTCAGTGCAACTCGAAGGGTATTTCAACCGCCGCATGGCTGCTATCGTTCACGATCTCGGTCGCACTCCGCTTGGCTGGGACGAACTAGTGGCTGCCGACGCGGATCCGAAATACACCGGTGTTTTCTGGTGGCGGCAGGACAAGACAAACATTTTGACTGAAGCTGCAGCGCGCGATTACCGCGTGGTGCTGTGTCCGCGCCTGCCAACCTATTTGAACTACGTCCAAGATGATTTCCAAAAAGTTGGACGCCGGTGGAAGAAAATTTTTAATTCGATAGACCTCGTCTATGATTTTCCAGACAAGGTCATTGCCAACAACGTCCCGGCGGGGAAAGAGAAGAACATCATTGGCGTTGAGGGGTGCCTCTGGACGGAGTTTGTACCGGATTGCACCCGTGCCAACTACATGATTTTCCCGCGTCTCGCTGCTATAGCTGAAGATGCTTGGACACCGACGGTGCGCAAAAGCGAGGCGGAATTCATGGGCAGGTTACCTGCGTTTTTGCGCGAACTGGACCGCCGACAGATTTCGCATTACGACCCCTTCAATCCGCTGCCGGCATTGGAGCCGCCCGGTTGCACAAATCAGGATTATAAACTGCCGCCGACCGAGTGAGAAAAAAAGTTTTTATGAAGCCCCACTTAAAAAATTATTGGCCGAACCACCCTCATGGCCAGCATAGCATAGTCACTTGTGCGGCCTTAAATGATTGTATTTCTGCCGGTAGTCAAGATGCCGAATATTAACCGGGCCGCGTTTGGGTGAGTGGCGATGCAGAAGGACATTGATGAGCTGAAGGAATTTTTGGAGCAGGATTGACCGGACAGAAAGCCGGGGCAGATGGGATTATTGTGAAGAGTGGCTGGCGTGGGCATATCTGCCAGGCACGATATGCCCGATGACGCTGGCATACAGGAAGCCGCGCTGGAACATCGCCTCGTAGACGTGCTCGTCAAAATCCCAGCCCTCGTATACGCGCTGTAACGGCGCAATCACCTTGGCCGGCCAGTGCGATATGGCCAGTGCGATATGGCCCTTAGGCGCGGCTTGAAGAAGTTTTGGGCTGCCGCCACGGCGGCGGCATGTTCGGTGATGTCCATAGCCGTTCAAGGGGCAAAGCCCACGCGTTGGGAGTTACGGCTGCCGACCTGATCCGTCGCGCCACAATAGATTTCCGCCAGCGAGTAATCCGCTTGTCCTTCCGGCAAGGTGCGCCCCTGCGCTACTGCCAGACGTTTGGCTTCCACGGGAGCCAGCCGGGCGAACTCCCGGCAGCCGGTGAGCCGACCGGGCCGGACGATGGCTTTGTCCAACTGCGTCAGCGTCGCGTTCGTCGTGGCGATCACGTGCAGCCGCAGATGATCGCCCAGAAATCCATCGGCGATGTTCAGCAGGTTGCTGACCTTCGCGCTGTTGACACCGTCACGGGGCAACAGGATGTCTTCTGCGTCTTCCACGATCGCGACCTTATGCCGGTCACCGTGCTTTTCGGTCTGCCCGATCCAAAAGTCGACGAAACGTGGACTCGACAGAACTTCAACGGCATCGATCGGCACAAAAAAGAATACCGCTTTGTTCAGTAACCGCGCCATGAGTGCCCGCAAGTAACTGGTCTTGCCGCAGCCCGGCGGGCCGTGCAGGACGGTGAGTCCGCTGGCGGTGGCCATCAACCGATCCAACCAGCGCTCTTCCCACGCCAAGAAGTCCGGGCCGTAATGCAACTGAAGATCGGTCGTCGCGATCGCGGCAGACCGCTTGATTGTGACCTTCTGCGCCTCCGGTTTTTCGGCCGAGAGATTGATGATAAAAAAATGCGGGGCTTCTTCTTCAACCGGCTTGCGAAAAGCCCGCACTTCATCAGCCTTGCGCATGGCGAGCGTGCGGGACGGCCCGTAGACCGTGAACCAGTCATCTTCAAAATATCCAAACAAGTCGTTGCGGAAATGGAACAGCAAGCGGGCGACCGATTTCTTACGTCCAAAACCCAGTGTCGTGTCCGAGCGGTAGAGCGCGGATGAATACGCTTTCAACAAATCCTCGCGCCGGAACGGACCCACGACCGACACGGCGTGGTAAGGTTTGCGGTGGAGCCGATCCATCAACTCCAGCTTGAAGAACGACACTTCACGCGGCATGTAGGAGTCCCAGAACGAGTCGCCCGGATCGCACTCGTCGTCCGCGTCCGCTTCCGAAGCTAAGCCATAGGGTTTTGGCTCGCTGGCTGGATGCGACTCTGGTTCGGTCACCTTCAGGGCGGTTACGTTATACCTTGGCGCTGCATCATCGGATACGCCAACCGGAAATGGATACGACGCGCAGCCCAGCGCTTTCAGCATGGCTTTTGCGCTCTCAACTGCCGCATGCAGTTCCTCGGTGTCGATGAACTCATCCTGCCGATGCCAGCGATGATAGCCGGATGAAACGTTCAGGCAGCTGATCGGGAACCGTTGCCGGATGATCATCACGTCACTGAATGGATGGTGCTGCCATTTCGTCAGGCCATGTTGCTCCATGACGGGCGCGGCGCGACGGATGAACTCACCATCGTTCGCGAATAGGCGGACACCCCCGGATGTATACGACACCAAGCCCCTACCGGGGCAATCGAAGGCGACGATGTAGCCGACTTCGGTGAACCAATCCGGCGACACATTGCGAGCACCGACGCCGCCGATCTCTTCGCCCGCAAACAGGATCACGATGAGGTCATCGAGTTGTGCGAGCAGTTGGAGGCAAACGTAGACGCCCGTCTTGTCGTCCGCCCCGATCCCCATACGCTGACCTTGGGCGTTCACGCCGATGATGCGACCTTGCTTGTTGATAAGCTTGGCCTTGTTGGGCACGACGGTATCGATGTGCGCGGACACACACGGAACGACACCGGGCTTACCTTTGCGGATAAAAACGTTGCTGTGCTCATCCATGACGGCGGCGTAGCCAAGGCCACGCGCATGTTCCAACAGGAACGCCGCAATCGCGTGCTCCTTACCCGATGGCGATGGGGTCGCTAACAGCTGATGCAGTAATGCGAAGCTGGGAGTGGAGTGTTTCATTTGATCTCGGATGCGTTGATGCTGATGGCTTCGGGATACTGCTCGCGACCGAGCGCGATGGCCTCTTCTTTGTAGCGGGCGAAGATGACGGGGGAACGACCATGGCCTTGGATGTAAAAACTAACGCGGAATCGTTTCATGGATGGCAGGGTTTAAAGGTTATGGCGCAGGCGGGAACCGATTACTGACCGGGTCATACCTTCGTTCGGAAGGACGCTCCCGCCCGCGTTGAGGAGAGAATGACACAGCCGAACACATGTGTCAACAGTCGTTTAATTGTTTAACTATATTATTATGGACTAGATGAACCACTTGACCCCATCTCCTTTTTCATTCAACCTGTGCCTATGAGCAAGTCTGCCCAGCGTCAAAGCCATACGATCGATAATCTTGTCAGCATTTTTACGGTTCGCCGTGACCTTGTGCGGGAGATGGAGCGAACGGTCATGAAGGACTGTCCCCTCACGATCGACATGGCGGATGTGCTTATTGATCTTTGGGGAGCGCGACGATTAGGCTGGGATGAACCGCAGGCGAACAAGGATGGTTTTGTGACGGTGCGAGCTTTGCGCGACAGCCTCGTCCATAGCGGGGCGTTACTGTCCATCCGGTTGAAGAAACTCAAAGCGACAGGGTATCTGGAGATCGAGAAGATTCCGCAGACCGGCCCGGCGGCCTTGCTTCGGCAAGGGCCGAACTCCAGCCGCAGCTGGGTGCGGATTTTACCGGCAGGTGAGGAGATCGCCAAACGGCTGTGGACACGGTATCAGCAACTCGGGGAACGCTTGCTGGCAGATGTGCCCGTCACGCAGCGCAAGGCGCACATCGAAGTGAACGCCGCGATCCGCCGTCGGATTGCCGGAGATTTTGACTGAGTCGTTTCGGCTTGTCAGCCAGCGGTGAAATCTCGATGCTCTGAATCCTATGGCAAAAGCCGAGTCCAAGTGTCGAGGATTGTTCTTGAACATGGTCCCCGCCATCATCTACATCCATGCCACCCCCGCTCGACCACGATCTGCAAAAACTCAGCGCCCGCGCCTTTGACCGGGCCGATTGGGCGGAGCAAGTGCTCCGGCGTTATCATGCCGTCATGGCAAAAACGAACGCTGCTTCCCTGTTGCCGCTCCGCGGCCTTTACGATTGGATGTTCGTCCCCACCACCCTCTGGCCGTTTAATATTCAAGACGTGCTGGAAGACTGCCTGTCGGCTTTTGAAAAAGGCAAACGGTTAAGTTCACGGCACAAGTTGATTATTGAAATGTTGCCGGCGCCGCCAAATGATGCGATCTGCACGGCAGTAACCGGGCATGAATTTCAGGTCCAGAAAGGCACCTATGAAAACTTGGTTAACACCCAGGCCAAATATGATCAGAACGAGTTGGCCATTAAAAATGATCCTGAGTTACAGCGGCAGTGGGCGGCCATCAAAACGGCGTTTGATATTCAACCCTACCGCGATTACAAGGGCGTGATCCGCCGCACGATGACCGCCGAGCGCAATCTGCGGCCGTCATTTTCCGTGGATATGAAACGGCCGGCCGACGCATTCCACGCGGCGTTTGATGCCTTTTGTCTGCGCTGGAATCTCTACGGGATGCAGCGCGACGAACCGCTCTTGCTCAAGCTCGCCGTGAATCTCACCCCCTACGGCACGATGATTCACATCCCGGCTTATTGGTCCTTTGATCCCAAGCGCGATATCCGTTGGGATGCCATCGCCAAACTGCATCGCACTCGCGTGCATGGCCGCCAAGGACCGGCCTTGGCCGAAGGTGTGGCCGAGCGGATCCAAAACGCGGAAAAGCTCCGTCAGCTTGATCAGGAAGTTCGCCGCCTCGGGTTGAAGGGCGACCCGAAGCACGAGTTCATCTGCCGGGGACTGGGCTGGGATGTTCGCACCAGCCCCAAGCGCATCAGCCGGTTGCGCGCGGAATTCAAAAAGTGTTCCTGGTTCAAAGAATCTCCTTCGCCGTCCTATTAAAGGCGTCCATCAAATCCATTCCAACTTCCGCTTCCTCTATCGTCTCAACCGTAGCCCTTCCGGTTTTTTCCAGCTCCAATAGTTGCGTGTTCATTTGCAGATGCTGGAAAATTCGGAAAATCCCGAAAAAGAAGTAGCGCTTGGAGATGACCAATCCATTAGCTGTGCGGATTTCATCTGGAACTTTTAACACTTTGTCATTTTGGGCGGTGTAGATTTGAAAACAGATCCCGTCGGTTTCCGTATCGAAGACTCTCAGCTTATTCTCCCTTTCAACGAGGCTGTAAAAAATCTGCTCATCCTGTTCGTGCCACTTTTGCCCGAGCAGCACCAGTTGCTCGTCCAGCAGTTCATATTTGTTTTTCCGGATACTCAAATGGGCATCCAAACTGACCAGCATGTCGAAATCAATCTGTGCCTCCATCAGGAACCGGCAATTTCGATTGATGTGATAAAGCGTCTTGAGCATGGATTCATGCAGCGCCGTTTGCATCAAGTTGTAATCGCCGCCCATAAGGTTGCCGCCCGGTCGCCCGGCGATTAGCTTGTATAACCTGAATGCTTGGGGAATTAACCGTTCGATTTCGGTTGCCGCCGCTTCGATAGCATCCAAGTCGCGCATGGCCCCTGTCTCTTCATTCTGCCCTGTGATTGGTTCCAGCAACAACGACCGATATTTTGGAATGAAATTTTTATAGGCATCGGCAACGAATAAACCGCCGAATAGTTCAGTTAGCGCCACAAGCTGGAAATTTGAATTCATAATAAATCAGTCTTTATTGGAATTGCGTTTTTTGCTCCGCCTGAATTTCGACCCACTATGTATTTTGAATTGTGACACAAGGTATGCGGCCGGCGAGGCGATCGCGAGCCAAATCAACTTCTTTTCGCCGCTGGCGCTTTTCCACTTGTCCGTCAACTGATCCAGCAGAGTCATGACAACTGCCATGATTTATAACGCCGGCTCGTGTTTGCCTTTGTTGGGGCCGAGCGGATGACGCTGGCATGGATTGCTGGTCAAATACGAAAGACTGGGGTTGCTGGTCCCGCAATGCTTGCAATCGTATTCAGATTTTTCATCCCCCTCATACAAGGCATGCTTGCCCTTGTTCGGCCCGGCGGGATGGCGCATGCAGGGATTGCTCGTCAGATAGGATAGGCTGGTGTTTTTCGTCCCACAATATTTGCAGTAGTAGTTCATGTTTTTTCAGTTTTGTTGTTCGTGTGTTTGTTGCTTTTTTATTTTCCCAAGTGCTCGTTCGCGGCACAACCCTTCATAAATCAATTATTGCCTTTGCGTTGAACGCCGCCTCGCGTTCGCTAGGATAACCTCGCTGATTGCTGTAGATTCGCGTTTCCCCGATTCGGTAGTCCACGCAATGGTGTGTATCACCATGAATCCACAGCAGAACCTGGCATTCTTTTATGACTGTCTTCAGGTCGGAGGCAAACGCGCCATTCAGAATGTCGCCGGCATATCTCGACGGAATGGATTTCTCACTCGGCGCATGGTGGGTGACGATTACCGTCTTTTCCGGCTTGGAAAATTGAAGTTGTGCCCGCAGCCAGGCCAGCGAAGCCTGATGTAATTTGACCGTGTCCTTGGGATGCAGCCGGCCGGATGACGTTTGTATCAGTTTGTAATCGCTCATGAAATCCTTTGCTGCCTCCATGGCCTCCGCCCGTTTTGGCCACAACCCGCAATCCGTCCATAATGTGCATCCCAGAAATGTCAGGTCACCGATCTGGACCGATTGATTTTCCAACAGATGGATGTTTGTGCCTTGGGTTTCTGCGCGGCATTCCGCCAGCAATGTCGGCATCGTGTGCCCGTAAAACTCATGGTTGCCCATGATGTAAATTACCGGTTGCTTGGGGAACTGTCTTTTCGCCCATTGAATTCCCTTGCTGCCCACATCAATGTCGCCGGCCAGAATCACTACGTCAGCCTTTGTTCGGTCTGGGGTGTAGCCCTCGAACTCCAAATGCAAGTCGCTTAAAATGTGCAGTTTCATATTTGTATCAGCGCTAATTTCTAAAACCGCCCCAACTTTAACCCGGTGGCTTGAAGCAATTCATCCAGCGTGGTGGCGTTGACCTGTTTCATCATCGCCAGCAGCACGCGCCCGGCGGCTTCGGCATCAGCCTGCGCGTGGTGGTGCTCAAATCGGTGACCGATACGTTCTGTCAGTGCTTTCAAGCCATGACTTGGCAGTCCCGGCCAGACCCGGCGGGCAAGCTGGCAGGTGCACACATAACTAAAATCCGGTCGCGGCAGGCCAAAGTGATCCAGCGTCTCACGCAGATGGCCGAGGTCGAACGCGGCATTATGTGCAATCACGACATCAGTCCGGGCGAACCGCGCGAACAGTTCCGGCGCGATGGCGATAAATTCCGGGGCACCTTGCACATCCCGATGAGTCAGTCCATGGCATTCAATGAATGCCTCATGAAACCAACCGTGCCCCTTCGGTGGTCGCACCAGCCAATATGGCGCTTCGGTCAGTTGTCCGTTTTCAAAGACGGCCAGACCGGCGGCGCAGATGCTCACCCGCGACGGATTGGCCGTTTCAAAATCAAGGCCGGTGAAATTCATTTGGAATGACCAAGTTGTGACTACGTTGCTTCAAATTCATTTCGTAACCTTGCTTGATGTCTCGTTGTTCGGCCACCTTGCGAAACCGCATCCGTTTCTTCCCGGCCTCGGCGGCTGGTTTGAGTGGCATAAAATCTTTCAAATAATTAACCGCACACTCCAAAGCCCATGCGTGGACGCGCGTTTTCAACCGTTTCGTCTCCGGCGAATATTTCCGCGAGCGAATAATCACGGGTTTGGGGCAGTTTTCGCCCCAAACTATCCGCCAGACGCACAGCTTGCGCGTATTCGAGCCGACCAAAAATGCGGTGGCCAAGTAACCGTCCCGGTCGAAGCAGCGCGGGATCGATATCGGATGCCGAACCGTTGATCGTGCAGATGATGTGCAGGCGCAGAAAATCGGCAAGCATCCCATCGGACAGATTCAAAAGCGCGCTGATTTGCTCCCGATTGTCCGTTCCTCGTGTCATTAGGGCGCCATCGGAATCTTCCAGCACGACGACAAACTTTTTGTCCGCATGTTGTTGCCGCTGTTCAGCCCAAAAACCGATAAATTCCGGCTTTGAAAGAATCCCCATGGAGGCGGTCGGGATAAAGTAAAAACGGTGCGACTCTTTGAGTTCCCCCATAAGGTGACGTAGATAAAAAGTTTTTCCCGTGCCCGGCTTGCCCTCAAAAATGGTCAGCCCATTATTTTTTACCTGTAGCTTCTTGATGTAATCCTGGTGCCATGCCGTGAGGTTACTGCCGTAATGCAGGTTGATAGCTTCCTGTTTCAGCACCGTGTCCGGGGATAAAACAACTTCTTTGGTTTTCATTCGATCACCATCGAACTGAATCAAATAAAAAATTCCGCCGGTGGAAGTTTTCGGTTTTGGCTTGTTATATTTCTTTCCAAAACCAGATGCCAGCAGCTCCGCCTCCTTGGCTGTCATGGCAAATCCGACAATTCGTGTGGCATCGGCGTAAATGTATGACCGTTGACCGAATTGAAAGGTAAGATCATCCCATTCTTTTTCAGATTCTTTGGCGTCGCTGGAGGGAAATTTGCGAATCGAGCGGATCAGAGCATCAGCATGATCAATCACCATTCGTTCCAAATCCCACGCCCCATAAATTCTACAGGTGTTCAGTCGGCCTCCACCAAATGCAACCGACACCGGAATATGGGGATTCCGAGAAGATTCAACAAACGCCTCAGCGCTGGAGAGGTTGCAAATTATACCCGTCGCAGTAACGGCATCGCTCGGTGTAGGGAGTAGCGGCGTGCATAGTGATGAGAGAGGGTTGGTTGCCGCTGGCGTGGATTCAGGTGCATTGTTCATATGGCGATGCTTTGTTGTGCAAGAGCATGCATCTATGTAAACGAGGTTTCAAAGGAACTGAATGTCCCCAAACCTTGTCCGATAAACCACAGAAATATTTTTTTACAACCGCCCGACACCCGCAATCAGTTAAAATATTTAACTCCCCGCAACCTTTTCCTCATCGTTCTTGGCCGCATACGGAATTCCGCGCAACTATCCGTGCCGATGGGCCAGAAACCAACTCACTTAAAAGACCAATTGCGGAAAATGTGCAGTCAGTAGAGTTTTGCTTCCGTCCGAATTCCATCTCGGAGATTACCCTTGCGCCTCAGAGTCAAACTCATGAAACTAAACCCGGGACATGCCTCTCATTTTCACCAAAATAGCATAAGGCATTTGGCTACGATGGCGAGTTTTTGCATTCCCCGATTTTATAGTAAAAAGTTGATCTGATGACCACTTTACCACAACGTTTCGCCACCATCAGAATCGCCGTCGCGTTTCTGGGGCAGGTTGGTTCCGCTGGCTGGTGGAGCAGTTCCTTTCTTTCCCCCAATGGCATCGCGGTCGCACAGTATAATTTTCCCCGTTCCCCGGAGTATGCGGCGGTCAATGCCACCACCGCCGCCGCCAAACGCCTGCACGATGATCGCATCGGCAAGCGCCGTTGCGTCCACCTGTTCCGGCTGGCGCTGGGGGACGAGATGCTGATCCAGCGAGCCATTCAGCACGAAGGCGCTAAATTCCTGAAATCCGTTCCCCAGCGCCGGGAGGACGCCATGAAACTGCTCGCCGCCGAGGGGGGCGAGGTCATCACGGTGGAGCCGGGGCCGGTCCAGATTGGAACCACCGACGACGCTTTCACCGAAGCCGGGCTTGTCGAGTTGGCTAAGCATTACCTCGCCGCGTTTCGTCAGGACCTCCAATGTCTTCCGTATTTTGCGAATGTAAAAAAATGATCGCGGTCCCCCAATACACCACCAATCTTTCCAAGGCTCAGGGCATGGTGCCTGAAACGCTGGAATTATTGGAATTGTGGGAGCCGGGCATGACGGTGGGAGAACTCAAGACGCGCGTTCGTTCTATGGGCGCACTCGGCAAAGCCACTCAGGTGCGGGTGGATGATCTGGTTGGTCGCAGTTTTGCCCCGCGTTACCTCATTGAAGACGGTAAGCCGGCCCGGTGGTTGCGCCATCTGCTGTTGCACCGCGTCCCGCGCGGCCTGCTCCGCCAGTTGATCCTGATCTACACCGCCCGCGCCAATCTCATCCTCCATGATTTCATCCGCGAAGTGTTTTGGCTCAAAGACGCTTCGCAGGCGGGTGAAGTGACCAAGCAGGATGCACGCGATTTCATCGAAAAAGCCGTGAGCCGGGGCGCGTTGGCCAAACGCTGGTCGGACAAAATGGTGGAGCGCGTGAGCCAATACCTGCTCGGAACTTTGCTGGATTTTGAGCTTATCGCCGCCAACCGGTTTGGCCACCGACAAATCCGGCCGCTGTTCATCCTGCCGGAGACGGTGGTGTTCCTTGCTTATGAATTGCACTTCGCGGGATTGGAAGATGATGCCGTCGCGCGCCACCCGGATTGGGGCCTTTTTGGCCTGATGTTGGCCGACGTGATTGCGTTGCTGGAAAAAGCCGCCACCCAAGGCCACTTGTTTATTCAACACTCGGGCGCTTTGTTGCGGGTGGAGTGGAAATATCAAACCATGGAGGAAATGCTAGATGCGCTCGCTCACTGAAAAATTTAACGAACTGCGCGGTCTGCTAAAACACGGGGTGGGTTCCATCCGGCCTACCGGGTTCGACCCCGTCTATTACCTATTGTTTCCACCTGCGCAAATCATCGAGGTCAAACAGCGCCTCCCGGAATGGGAAGCCCAGCTCCGCGTGGACGGTTTCAATCCGCATTCGCTTTCACTGACCCGCGTGATCAATGGTTATTTTCGCGCCCACGATCTGCGCGAGCCGCTGGTCGAGGCCGCATGCCTGCGGTCAGAGGAACACGCCGTGATAAACGGGTCGCTCGTCGAGCATCTGGAAAGGGATAACGTCGTCGGTGACGCCATCCTCCAGGCCATCAAAAAAATTTCGTCCGATCCCACCGCCGTCCTTTTTATCACCGACTTGGAGGCACTTCATCCGTTCCTGCGCATCGGGGCCGTGGAGCAGCAGTTGGTCGGCAAATTCTCCATCCCGACCGTCGTGTTATATCCGGGCACGGCCGGCGGCGCTTACAGCCATCGCTTTCTCGGCGTTCACAAGGAAGATGGCAATTACCGCTCGCCGCATATCGACTAATCACCCAAGGCTATCAACATGAATATCATTCGCGAAGTCTTTGACCAAACCCGCCCGATTGACCGGCAAATTACTTCCGTCATCAATTACGCCGGGGCCACCGAGGACCAGCTTGAGCGCGAAATCCGCGAGTATGAGGTCACCGACAGCCTGGCCCGCCATTACGAGCGACTGCTGAACAATCTCGCGGACGGCTTCGCCGCCGGGGCCGGCCATGAAATCGGTGTCTGGGTGTCCGGCTTTTATGGCTCGGGCAAAAGCTCGTTCACCAAATATCTGGGCTTTGCGTTCGACCCCAAACGGAAGCTCAAGGGTGAACCGTTTCTGAAATCGTTGCAGAATCAATTCCCCAGCATCCAGCTCCGGCAACAGCTTTCCGTCGTCGCCAATAAATTTCCCGCCACCGTCATCATGCTGGATCTGGCGGCAGTGGCCTCGGTCCAGGCGGCTGCTCAAGGTGTCTCGCGCCTGCTCTACGATGAAGTCATGGCGTGGGCCGGTTACTCCAAGGACGAAAAATTGGCCCTGCTCGAATTGCTTTTGGAAAAGGACGGCAAGCTCGACAAATTTAAAGCTCGATTCCAGGAAGTCGCCAAGGGGCGTTCGTGGGACAGCCTCAAGAATGATCTACTGCTCGGCGTCACGTTCGGGGCACGCATCGTGTCCGAGTTCTACCCTGAAATCTGGCCGGACGCAAAAAGTTTCAACGACACCAAAATCAGCGCCCGCTACGGCGAGGACGAACGCGTCAAACAGATGCTCGACTTGGTCGAGCGACGCTCTGGCAACCGGCGCGTCATCTTCATTATTGATGAAGTCGGCCAGTTTCTTGAAGGCAGCCCGCAGTTGATTCTCAACATGCAGGGTTTGGCCGAAAATTTGAAAAACTCCGGCTTGGGCCAGGCTTGGGTCATCGCCACCGCGCAACAGACGTTGCCAGTCACTGGTCCGCTGTTCAAACTCAAGGATCGTTTCCCGGAAGCCCGCCGCGTAGACATCGAATCCTCCGATATCCGCGAAATCACTTACCGCCGCCTGCTGCGCAAGTCCAAGGCCGGCGATGAATTGTTGCAGTCGCTCTTCAAGCAAAAGGAAGGCGCGATTCTCCACGCCACCCAGCTCAAGAACACCAAACTGTTTCAGTCCACACTCACAGCGGATGCGTTCGTCAAACTTTACCCGTTCTTGCCGCAGCATTTTTCGCTGCTCATGGAATTGCTGCGCTCGCTCGCCCGTTCCACCGGTGGCATCGGCCTGCGTTCCGCCATCAAAGTCATCCAGGATGTGCTCGTGGATGTCAGCGGCTATCGCGCCGGCCACATGCTGCTGGCTGACGCCAATATCGGCGCGCTCGCCACCGCCGATGTCTTTTACGACACGCTGCGCCGTGACATCGAGCGGGCCAACCGTCAGCTCGTGGAAACCGTGGACCGCGTCGGTGAAGTCTTCAATCCTGATTCCCTTCATCTTCGCGTGGCCAAGACCATCGTGGTCTTGCAATTCATCGATGGGTTCCCCGTCAGCCGCGAAAACGTCGCGGCCTTGCTCTACCCGAACCTGAAATCCGGCCCCGTGACCGCCCAAGTGGATCAGGTCATCAACGACATGCTCGCGGAGAAAGGACTGCCGCTCACCGAAATTGATGGCTCGCTTCGCTTCATGAGCGAAGCCGTGTCGCAAATCATGGGCGAAAAATCGCTCCTCCAGCCGTCCTCTTCGGATTCCAACCGTATTCTTAGCGAACGGCTGGCCGAAATTCTCTCCCCTGAACCGTCCGCCTTGGTCGAGGGCACATTGAAGGTGAAGGTGCAGACCAAGCTCGTCCAGGGTTCCATGCCCATCGCCATCAGCCACGAGAAATCCGAAATCGAACTTCACTTGGAAATTGTCCCGGCTGCTGAACTCGCCGCCACCCAGACTGCCCGTGTCAACGATTCCCGTGTCCTGTCCAATCAGCACATCATTTACCTCACCGGCGAGGACAGCGCGCAAATTCGCAACTTGATCAAGGAAATCTATCAGTGCGAGGAAATCCACCTGCGCCACCGCACCGAGGCGGCGGAAAAGGAAGTGGCCGATTTTGTCCGCGCTCAGGGTCAGCGCGCCGAGACACTCAAACGCGATCTGGATACCGCGCTCCAGAATGCGTTCCTCAAGGGCACGTTTGTTTTCCGGGGCAAACCGCAGGCTGTCGCCACGCGCGGCACCGAGTTGCTCGCCGCCTGCAAGTCTCAGGTGCAGATGGTTGCCGCCGATGTCTTCCACCGCTTCAAGGACGCGCCCGAAAACGTGGATACCAATCTCGCCGAGCGGCTTTTGCAAACCAAAGATCTTTCCACCATCGCCTCCGCCGTGGACCCGCTCAGCTTGGTGCAGAAAAAAGGTCATGCGACGCGCATCAATGATGCCCACCCCGCGCTGGTCGCCATCCTCGACCACCTCAAAAAACATGGCGAGGTGGATGGCCGTAAGTTGCTCGACGATTTCGATCGCGCGCCTTTTGGCTGGTTCAAAGATACCACTCGCTATCTCGTTGCTGCGCTGCTCATCGCCGGCCGCATACGGATTCGCGTGGCCTCGCAGTGGATCAAAGTTTCCGGAGACAAAGCCATTGAGGGGTTGAAGAATAACAACGCCTTCGGGAAGGTGGATGTCGCCACCAATGACGACACGGTTGACCAAGCAACGTTACTGCGCGCCGCCAACCGCCTGCTCAGTGTCACCGGCCAAAATATTCTGCCCATGCCGCAGAACGTCAGCCGTGGCGTGCAGGAACATTTCCCAAAATTTCAGCGCGACTACGCCTCGCTCGCGGCCGAGCTGACTGCCGCCGGGCTGCACGGTGATGATCGCGCTGGTCGCCTTCAGAAACAGCTCGCGCAGGTGCTTCAAGGCGATGCCTCGGAAGCGCCCACCGTGCTCGGGGCCGAGGAATGTGAACTCATTGATAATTTGATTTGGGCGCGTGAAGTGCGGAAGGCGTTCGATCAGAAGCTCGACGACACCGCCATTACCGCCGGCGAATTGCTCCGCGAGATTCCGCTTTTGCCCAAGATCGGGGCCGCCGAGATTTTGCTGAATCAGTCCGCCACGATTCGCGCCGAACTCGCTAGTTTTTTGGATCGCGAAGATTTCTTCGCCGTGGGCGCGGACATTCGCAACCGGCTCCAAAACCTGAATCATCTTGTCAAAGCCGGGGCGGAACATCTTACCAGCCAGTTCACTCAGGCATTGGACCTCGAACGAGACGCCATCCGTTCCACGCCCGTCTGGGCTTCGCTGCCCGAAGCCGATCGCGCCACGTTCTCCGACGAACTGGATGCACTTGACCTTGGCGCTGCAACTGACATTGCCGGAATGCGCTCCCTGTTGAACCGCAAGCTTGAGGCTGACAGTGTGCTTATCCAGATGCGCGCCAAGGTGGAAGCTCGCGCAAAAGCTGTCGCCGAGGCCAAGGCCGCGCAGCCGCCACCACCTACCGAACCCACGACGCCAGCGGTTCCGGGCACAAAGCCAGCACCCGCGCACATCAAAGCAAAACGCCGTTATGAATCCGGCGCGGAAGTGAAACCGCTTATCAAAGAACTTCAGGACGCGGCGGACGCCGATCGTCCCGTGGATTTGGAAATCGAATAACGCATGGCCTTCGACCAAAAAACTCGCAATTTGCTTCAACGCACGGTGACCGCCTGCCGGCGGGCGCTGGATCGCGAGTTCACGGCCCAATTGCAGGAACTTTACGGCATCCAGCCTGATGGCGCGATTACTCCCTGCGCTTCACTGGAACATTTGGGTGATGAAGAGTTGGCAGTGGCCCGACTTCTGCGCGAACGCATCAACCACCTCGAAGGCGGCTCCGACACCGAGGCGCTCACGCGCACTGCGGCCAAGCCGGAACACATCGCCCGCGTCATTCGCGAGCAGGCGTTCACCGTGCTGAATCGCCTCGCTGCCCTGCGCCTTGGTGAAGAGCGCGGTTTAGTGCTCGAATGTGTCCGGCAAGGTGTCAATTCCGAAGGCTTCCAGTTGTTCATGTCCTCCGCCGGCAACGCGCTGGGCGAGACCCATGAAGCCTACCGTGTTTATCTCCATTGCTTGTTTGATGAACTCGCCATTGACCTTGGCGTGTTGTTCGACCGGTTCAGCCCATTGGCGTTGCTTTTCCCGCGACACGACGCGCTCACGGAAGTGCTTTCGGAATTGAACGGCACCGGCAAGGCCGCCGAACGTGAAGAAATTCCGCCGGAACAGTTCGCGCAAATTTGGCAGGCCGATGAAACGATTGGCTGGATTTACCAGTATTACAACGACGAGACCGAGCGGAAAAAAATGCGCGAGGAGTCCGCCGCGCCGCGCAACAGCCGCGAATTGGCCGTGCGCAATCAGTTTTTCACCCCGCGCTACGTCGTTGAATTTCTCACGGACAATACCTTGGGCCGTATCTGGTATGAAATGAGTGGCGGGCGAACCGTTTTGAAAGAAAAGTGCCGGTATTTGGTTCGCCGGCCATCGGAAGTTTTTCTCGCCGGCACAGCCGAGGTTTACCGGGAATTGTTCAGCCGAAATGATTCCGCCGACGACATGACGCCGGCCAAATGGGTTGCCGACGCTTTTGCGGGGCAATTGCAGAATCTGCCAGAAAAAGCCAGCGACCCGGACACACGCTGGGTTGGTGCGGCCATTCGTCCGGCTGACTTTGAAAACCTTACCGGTGAACCGTGCCAGCCGTTTGAAGAACACCGGTTGAGCTGGTTGAGCAGCGCCATTATTGAAGGACGCGATACGGCAGACTCGCAAAATTTGGTTTTGGTATGGGCATCCCTTTCAGACTTCATTCGTTGCGATGGCAGCCGTGGATATGGCGCACCGCACTGGGAAAAACTTTGGGCACACTTCCGAAAATTAGCCCAGCAGCCGGTTGCGGAAAATCTATCTCAGGCAGACCTGCTTAAACAGCCCGTCTTCATCCCGCACCGCCCGCTCAAAGACCCGCGCACCATCCTGATGCTCGATCCTGCGTGCGGCTCGATGCACTTCGGTCTCTACGCATTCGACCTGTTCGAGGTCATTTACCGCGAGGCTTGGGAGTTTGAAGAAAAAATTGGGGCCGATATTTTGATTCGGCCGCCGGGAATGAAATCGTTGCGCGAGACGTTTGCGACCAAGGAAGAATTCTTTCGCCAAGTCCCACGCCTCATCATTGAGCACAATATCCACGGCATCGACATTGATCCCCGCGCCGCGCAAATCGCCGGGCTGGCCCTCTGGCTGCGGGCGCAGAATGCGTGGAAGGCCATGGACCTCAAGCCGGCGGAACGCCCGCGCATCACCCGCTCGAACATCGTCTGCGCCGAGCCGATGCCAGGTGAAAAGGAACTGTTGCGTGAGTTTGTGGAAAAAGAATTCCCGATGGCGGAACGCACCGTGTTTCTACAATTGCTCGAAACCATCTTTGATAAAATGCAACTTGCGGGCGAGGCCGGCTCGCTGCTCAAGATTGAGGAAGAAATCCGCAGCGCTATTGCGGAGGCCAAGCAGCTTTGGAAAGAAACGCCGAAAGCGAAGCAGACCAATCTGTTTCCTGAAGCCGGCCAACTGGAGCAAAAGGAAATCAAGCTCGACGTCTCCGGCATCACCGATGAGCAATTTTGGGGACGGGTGGAAGAACGGATTTACGCCGCATTGCGCGACTATGCCGAGCAGGCCGAAAGCGGCGGCGGTTTCCAGCGCCGGCTCTTTGCCGACGATGCGGCGCGCGGCTTTGCCTTCATCGATGTCTGCCGCAAACGCTACGATGTGGCGCTGATGAATCCGCCGTTTGGCGACACAACAGAAGTTGCCGGTGCATATTTGGATGCGAACTTTGGGAAATTCTCAAACAATCTGTTGTGCTCCTTTTTAGTTAGAGGCCGATGGCTTTGTCCGGGCGGGGCTGTCGGAGCAATCTCTGATAGCACGTGGCTGAAGAAAGCTGACTACGAAGCCTTCCGCGAATTCCTTCTGGCTGCGAGCAACGGACTCCGATCATTAATTGATCTTGGCTGGGGCGTGTTGGACGGTGCGAATGTGGCGACGTGCTGCTTTACTTCAATCGCGAGTAATTCAACAGATAATCTTGTTACTTCGATTCGGGCAGTAGAGCTTGATTTGGAGGACAAAGATCCAGCCGTCCTCGCTTCGCTCATTTACCTCAAAGGAGAAGGTTCACCTAGTCGAGCACCCGCCTTCGTCCGGAATCTGAGATTCTTTGAAAAGTTCCCCGGTAAAGCAATAGCGTATGAAACTCATGATGCTCTAGTCCCTCTGTTTCTAAACTGGAAGCCACTTGAGCCCAAATTTGCTACTACACGCCGCGGCTACACTCCGGGCGATACGTTTCGATTCTTCCGTTGTTGGTGGGAGGTTTCCATTGAGCAACGCGGGAGCACGTGGTGGACGCTGAATAACGGCGGAGCATTCGCGCCTGTAGTCGGAGACGGCCTCTTTGTTGCGTTGCACGAACCAGACTGGGCAAGCTATCGATCGCTTACTGGATTTCGTCTGGAATCAGAACAATGGTTTGGCAAGGCGGGTTTGGGTTGGGGCAAGCGCACCGATTTCATGTATGTGTATCCGCTTCCCGCAGGTTCAATGTTCTCGAACGAGGGGCATTCGGCATTTCCTACAGAAGCCCGTTACACTTGGCCGCTGATCGCATTTCTGAATTCAGATGTCGGCCAAACCTTGCTGAATCTCTTTTGCGGCCAGCACAAGTTGGCTGGTTATGTTGCGCAACTTCCTTCACCCGATCTCGACTCGCCCACTCTCAAAGAAGCGGGAAAGATAGCACAAAGCATTTGGAAGGGCGTCGCGTTACTTCAGACTCGCGCGGAAACCGCAGAACATTTTGTGACATCGGTCAGACTTGGTGAGATGCCAACTTCGATAGTTCAAGCGTATATTAGCAAAGCGATTTGGTATGAAGACAACCTTCGGACCATCGATGCAATGATTGCTGGCACAATCACCGGAGTGAATCTGGCTGGCGCAAACCACGTTGGTTTCGCGGTGCGCCCCAAAACAAGTTTTTCAAAAGAGCAACCCGATTCTGGCTGGATTGATGAGATCATTTCCTTTGCATTGGGCTGCGCCTTCGGCCGCTGGGACATCCGATATGCGACGGGCGAGCAGGCCGCGCCGGAGTTGCCCGACCCGTTTGCGCCGTTGCCGGTCTGTCCGCCCGGCCAGTTGCAGAACGCGCAGGGCTTGCCCGCCCGCCCGGAGGACGTGCCCGCCTCCTATCCCATCACTATCCAGTGGGACGGCATCGTTGCGGATGATCCCACTCATCCGGTGGACATCGAGCGCTGCGTCCGCGAGGTCATCGAAGCAATCTGGAAAGACCGCGCCAATGCGATTGAGCAGGAAGCCTGCGAAATTCTCGGCGTGAATTCATTGCGCGAGTATTTCCGCCGGCCCGCTGGCTTCTTCGCGGATCATCTGAAACGCTATTCCAAGAGCCGCCGGCAAGCGCCCATCTACTGGCCGCTGTCCACCGCCTCCGGCAGCTACACGCTCTGGATTTATTATCACCGGCTGGATGACCAGACGCTCTACAAGTGCATCCAGCAATTCGTTGATCCCAAACTGGAAGACGCGGAGAAGGAAGTAGGCAAGCTCCGTTCCGTCATTGCCGCCAACGAGGGTAACGACAAGGATCGCAAGCGGCTTGAAACGTTGGAAGACCTCCGTCGTGAACTCATTGAGCTGCGTGCCGAACTGGAGTTCTGGGCGCCCAAATGGAAACCCAATCTAAACGACGGCGTGCTCATCACCGCCGCCCCGCTCTGGAAACTCTTCCGCCTGCCCAAGTGGCAGAGAGATCTGAAAGCTTGCTGGCAAGAACTCGAACGCGGCGACTACGATTGGTCGCACCTATCCTACACCCTCTGGCCCGACCGCGTCCGCGAGAAATGCAAGTCCGACCGATCCCTCGCCATCGCCCACGGCCTGGAAAATTTGTGCGACGTGAAAGCGCCGGAGAAAAAGGTGAAGAAGGCAAAAAAGAAAGCGGTAGTGGAATTGGATTTGGAAGGAGGAAATGAATGAGCGTAATCACCCAAAAAGGTCATGTGTTCCCGATTGCTTGTGTGCAACCTAAAAAAATTGATGGAAGGCGAGCTGGAATATTTTATGTCCATGCTCAAGGTGAGGTTGCGGAGGAGGGAGCTGGCGTAATTGAATTTCATGTTCGCACTTGTGAGGCGGCTCCAACACCGGAGCAAGATGACGGAAGGTTTTTTATTCTGCGACTTGAACCAGTGTCTGGCGGAAAATCTTGGAAAATAAAACACATAGACAATCAGGGATTTGCAGAATTTAAGAGCATAGGCATTCCAGATGCGTTGTTGCCGGCCGTCGCCGAAGAATATGAGGTGGAAATTTGGTCGCAGTCCGCTGGGCGCAAAGCCAGTCTTGCAAATAGCGGCCCCATAATTCGCAGTCAGCACTTCGCTGTTGAATCGGGCGGTCAGTCTGAACGTAATCTTTACGCCACAGAAATGTGGAAGCGAATCAAAGAAAGACTGGATAAATTCCAAGTTGTTCAAGACCCAAGCGACAACTCATATCGCCTGATATTGCGTCCTAAAAGTCAGGAGCAAGAAAACGTGAATCCAGCTTCAACGGCACCCACCGATACGCAGCTTGGGCATGTGGTAAAACAATAAATCTGCCATGTCAGATTACAAATCGCTCACCATCTTTGAAACGATTCGTCGCATTAATGGCGCCTATAACGGGGCGCTTTATCTACCCGCTCTGCAACGGCATTTTGTCTGGCCCCACGATAAAATCTGCGCGCTCTTCGATTCCTTGATGCGTGACTACCCCATCGGCACTTTTCTTTTTTGGGAGGTGGGGGAGCAGCATCAGGAGGAAAGCTCTTTTTATTCTTTCATCCAAGATTACAGCGAATTTGGTGATGGCGGCCTAAACAAACCCGCCGGACGTTCCTTGCCGCCTAAGATCTTGGGTGTTCTCGACGGGCAACAGCGGTTAAACTCCATGTTTGTAGCCCTTCGTGGCAGCTACGCTTACTACGACGGTGGCAAGGGATGCCCACGCACCTACCCCATTTATTATAAACAGCGGCACTTTTACTTAAATGTGTTTGGCGTGCCGGAGGAAGATGCTGAACGCAAATACGAATTCGCCTTGTTAACCGATGACGAAGTGGCGGTCGATCAGTTTACAGAAAGTAAATGCTGGTTCAAAATTGGGGACTTATTCTATTGCGCCTCCCAGGAAGAGGTGAAGAGCCGCTGGTCCAAGTTTCGCAGAACCATTCCGGCTGAATTACTTTTTTCAACAAGGAAGGAAGCGCGCGCGCGCGCCAGCTTGAAAAAACTTTGGAGGAAGATCTGTCAGGAACCGATTATCACATATTATCCGGTGAGAAACCGATCCTTGACCGAGGCGCTCGAGATTTTTGTGCGAATGAATCATGGGGGCGTTCAACTTTCCTTTAGGGATCTGTTATTTTCAACCATTGCGGCAAATTGGAAAGAAGGGCGAGTCGAAATTGAGAAGTTGGAACGTGAATTGAATGCCGTCGGCAACGGTTTCACATTCGATGTTAACTCGCTGATGCTTGCCTGCCTGGTGCTGTCCGGCAACCCGGTGCGCATGAAAATTGAATCTTTCAAACCGGCTAACGTAGATCGCATACGTGAGCATTGGGCCGAAATCACAAAAGCGCTAACGACTGCGGTGACGCTCGTGCATCGGTGGAGTTATTCAGGCAATAACGCCGTAAGCCTGAATGCCGTGATCGCCATTGCGCAGATTGTGCGTCGAAAGCTGGACTTTCACGCATCGGAATCTGAAATGCGGATGTTCCTGATTCGCTCTCTGATTTGCGGCATTTATGAGCGTCGTGCTGAGCGCACCCTATCTTCCATACGCAACTATCTGGAAAAGGTGCCGGAAGGCGCGCCGTTCGATCTCACAGACTTCATGCAAAAGGTGGAATTACCCCCGTCCTTGAGCCTAAAATTAAATTCCGAGAAAATTGACGAACTGCTTTTGACGCAAATTTGGCATCCCCGCACCTATGTTCTGCTCAGCCTGCTTCATGGGCAGCACGCCGTTCATCAGCACGCGTTCGAGAAAGATCACATTCACCCAAACTCCAAGTTCGACAATCTGACGGCACTTAATCTCGGACCAGAAAGAGAAGCTGTTTGGCGCGATAAAAAGGATAGATTGCCAAATCTTCAACTGCTTCAAGAGGGTGAGAATAATTACAAACGGGCGAAGCCTTTTAAAGATTGGCTTCCCTTATATCGTCCCAGTGAGCAATGGAAAAATGCATATCTTGCGGAAACCGACATCCCGGAAGATGTAAGTTTGGATTTTGCAGATTTTGAAAACTTTTTTGAGAAGCGCCGCGCTCGTTTGCGCGCTCGTTTGGCTGATCTTCTCAATGTGGATATTTTTGGTGACCACTCCACCGTTGCCAGTGACCCTTCCCCGGCGAATTTAACTTCCGTTTCCTGAAAACAATTATGCGCCTCGAACAATTTATTTCGGATCACCTGCGGGAAGTGCTGGACGGTCGCCGCGTGCTCACCGTCTTCGATCCTGCGCGCCGCCTACTGGAAGTAGTCCGCACTTTGGCTGGCGAAAAATGCCAGCTCATTGAGGTTGGCGATGACATTATCACTGCCCGCGAAGAATCGCTGGAGGCATTGGCGGAACTGGGCCAGGACCAGACCAACGCATCTCATTTAGTTATTTATGTGCCGCGCGCCCGCCCGCTCGACCCCGAAGCCGTATGTCTCGATCCATTCACTCCCATGGTTTTGGCGGGTGGCGTTTTCCCCGATGGTGCCGGGGACAGTTACCTTGCCTTGTGTCAGCGATTCCTGCCCGAGCAGGCCGGGGTGATTGAGGAAATGTTCTCGCATGGCGAACCCACTTTCCTCGAAATCAACAGCCTCGTCGTCGGTGCCGAGGGCGCGCCGGTATTGAGCGGCCTGCTCAAGGCCGAGGGCACCAAGGATATGCTGGTGCGATTTCTATGCCTGAACGCGAAGGACGCCAAAGCGCTTAAGCAGTCGCCTCATTGGCGTAAGGAGTTGCAGACGATTGTCAAAAAGACGCTCGGCCTCGCCTTGCCGGAGGATTTGACGGTGGTGGATGAGCTGCGCCATCTGCTCTGGCGATTCCTGTTGTTCAGCGAATTTGCCGCCGACCTGCCGGTGGCAATGCCGCCGGCACTGACGGGCGTGCCCAAGGCCATCGCCCGGTATCATCGGTTCGTGTTCGATCTTTGTGCCACGTTGCGCGACCGGACCAGTGCCCAACCCATCTACGAGGAATTTGCCAACCGCGTGGCTGATGAGTTGGGGCTGGAAACCCACTGCGGAGCGATGGAAGATTTGGGCGAGCTGGATACTTTTGCTTTTGAGGAGCGTTGTTTTATCCGCACCTTCGCCAAAGCCGCCTTGGCTGGTGATTTGAAAAATGCCGCCAGGTATGTGGGGGAGCGATCCAAATCTTTTTGGATTCGTGATGGCACGCGCGCCGGCGAATGGAAACTCGCAAGTTGCTGTGTGGACCTGTTGCGGGGCGTGGCGGATTTGAAACGTGTGCTGAAAGAAGCTCCGCCTACCGGCGTCGCGGGCTGGCTGGATTTCCAAATCAACCATGGGCATCGGGTGGACACTTCGCACCGGGTCATGGAGCAAGTTGCCCAGGATTTAATGCCTGAGCCGGGACCGTTGGCGGATGTCATCGACCGGGCGCGTGAGACGCACCGGGAGTTTACGGACAAAATTACCCGCCAATTTCAGGATGCCGTGGTCAAGGAAGGGTGGCCCGTGCCGGGTCGAACCCGCGCCAATGATGTTTACGAACAGTTCGTGCGCGTCCCTTGGCAGGAGGGTAAGCGCGTGGCTTACTTCTGGATTGACGCTTTCCGTTATGACTTGGCCCGGCAGCTTGCCGCGTCAACCTCCAGCCGTCATACGGTAAATGTCAACGCCGTCAGCGCCCAATTGCCCACCATTACCAAGATTGGGATGGCAGCTCTGTTGCCTGGAGCCGGAGAAGATTTCCGCGTCGCCGTTGTGTCTGATAACGTCGTGCCGGTGGTCAAAGGCCGGACTTTGCCGGCCCTGCCGCAACGGTTGGATTACATCAAGGAGGTCGTGGGTCCGAACCGTTTTGCCGCCGTTGAACTTTCGGAAATCATCGCGGCCAAAGACAATCTCGCCTCGCTTGACCACGTCGAGGTGCTGGTGGTGCGGACTTCGGAAATTGACCAGCTCGGCGAAAGCAATCCGGGGTATCTGGTCGGTTTGCTGCCCGGCGCCTTACGTGATTTACAACTGGCGCTGAACCGGCTCGCCGATGCCGGGTTCTCGGCGGCGGTTTTGGCCACCGACCACGGCTTTTGCTGGTTTGACAGCGCCGAAAGCGGCGATGCCATCCAGAAACCGGCGGGCGAATGGGCTGAGGTCAAAAACCGGGCCTTGCTCGGTTCTGGCCAGCCAAACGCCCAGGTGGTTTGCCTCGAAGCCACCCAAGTGGGCATCAAGGGCGAAATCCAGCGCTATGTGGCAGCTCGCGGCTTGGCCACGTTCACGAAGGGTGTTCGTTATTTCCACGAAGGGCTTTCCCTTCAGGAATGCCTTTTGCCTGTCGTGCAGATTGCGCTGAAACCGTCACCGAAGAAAACAGCTGCTGTCCGCGTCGAACTGTTCCTGACTTACCGCGGCAGCAATCAGGGGACGGTGACCACCCTGCGCCCGAGCGTCGAAGTGAGTTTGCCCGGCAGCGACCTGTTCGGGCCGGCAGAGGTGTCCTTCGTGCTTGAGGGTTTTGACGCGAATGGCAAAAAAGTGGCGCAGACAGCATCGAGCCCGGTGACCGATCCGGCCACCGGCGAGGTGCGGATGTCGCGCGGTCAGTCCATCAAGGTGCCCATTCGCATCGATGAAAAATTCGACGGACAATTCACCCTCCGCGCCGCGCACCCCGGAACGGGCGAGATTTTCGCCGCCCTGAAATTAACTACCGACTTTCACCATTAACTCCTGATTCGCATGACACCACTCAGCACCAAGCTCAATCAAGTCTTCCCCGGGCGGGTCGTCCGCAAAGACCTTGTTCAGCGCGTGAAGAAGGGAACCAATGTGCCCACCTTCGTGCTGGAATTTCTTCTGGCCCGCTATTGTGCGACCGATGACCCGGATGAAATCGAGGCCGGGTTGCAAGCGGTGAACGAAACGATTCAGGGTAATTTCGTTCGCCCCAATGAATCCAACGCCGCCCAGTCGCTCGTGCAGCGCAACGGCAGCCACAAATTTATTGATAAGGTGCGCGTGGTTCACAAGGAGGCGGAGAAAAAGCATTGGGCGGAAATGGAGAATTTCGGCAGCAAACGCATCGCCATCAATGAAAAACATTATCGCGAAAACCAGCGCTTGCTCGAAGGGGGACTGTGGTGCGAGGCCACCATCGGCTACAATACCATTGAAGATGACGACTACACGTTCTTCATCGAGGAGATTCGGCCCATCCAGATTTCGCGCTTTGATTTCGATGCGTATCTCTCCGGTCGGGAAAAGTTCACGCGCGATGAGTGGCGGGATGCCATGTTGACCACCATCGGCCTCGAACCATCCAAGCTCACGCCGCGCCAGAAATTGCATTACCTGACCCGCCTCGTGCCTTTGGTGGAGCAAAACTACAACCTGATCGAACTTGGCCCGCCGGGCACCGGCAAATCCTATGCCTTCTCGGAATTTTCGCCTTACGCCACGCTTATCAGCGGCGGCCAGACCAGCACTGCCATCCTGTTCTACAACAAGATTCGCCGGCAGGTTGGTATTATCGGCTATTGGGATGTGATCGCGTTCGACGAAGTCGGCGGCATGAAAATCAAAGACCCCGGCACCATCCAAATCCTAAAGGATTACATGGCCAACGGTCGCTTCAGCCTGGGCACGGAAGTCACCGCGCCGGCCAGTCTTGCGTTTCTGGGCAACATCTACGATTCCATTGCCGCCGTGGTGGCCTCCCCCAAACTCGACTTGTTCAAACCGTTGCCGCCGGAATTCGACATCGCGGTCATTCATCGCTTCCACACCTACATTCCCGGCTGGGAACTGCCGCCCAATGCCAGTGGCCTGTTGACCGACGAATACGGATTTATCACGGATTATATGGCTGAGGCATTGCATTATCTTAACAAGCACCGCAACTTTTACACGGCGGTGAAGAAACGTGCCCAACTAGGTGACGGCTTCCAAGGACGCGATGAAACCGCCGTTTACAAAACCGTTGCGGCGCTGCTTAAATTATTGCATCCGTCCGGCGAATGTTCCGACGCTGAATTCGACGAATATGTCGCCTACGCCGTTGAAGGTCGCCGGCGCGTGAAGGAGCAGTTGAATAAGCGCAAACAGGACGATGACTTCGCGCAAATCCGGCTCGGCTATCGCAATCACGCCGGCGAAATGGTGGAGGTGCATTGCCCGGAATCAAAGGGCGTCGAGGCTACGCAGAATCCCCGGAGAAACGTCGTGGCGTTTACCGCCACTCCTGTCCCGCCACCATTGGCAACGCCATCGGCCTCAGCACCGGTTGTGCCGCTAACCTCTCCGTCCGCCGCCCCGCCGCCGGAGCAGGCTGCCGCTCCCGCAACGACGGAACTCGTTGAAAAACAGATCACGATCCGCTACGGCGACACCGGCAATTCTTACGAATCCCTATTTGGTGCCTACCTGACCGGTGCCAAGGAATTGACGGTCGAAGACCCGTATATCCGGCGCGACAATCAGATTCGGAATTTCATTCAGCTCTGTGAATTATGCGTTCAAGTCGGAACCATAAAGAAAATCACCCTATTGACCGGCACCGATCACGATTATCAAAAGGCTGAGATTGAGCCGAAATTTAAATCACTCGCGGAAAGTTTGGCCGATGCCGGGGTGGAATTTGGCTGGCGTTTCGACGACAAGGTTCACGATCGCGAGCTGCGCACCGACACCGGCTGGTGCATCCGCATCGGGCGCGGCCTGGATATTTACCAACGCACCGAGTCTTGGATTCAGATCGGCGCTACGAACCTCACCGTCCGCCCCTGTATGGAAACCAAAGTAAGCATCATCAAGACCCCATCTGAATAAAGCCCAGTCAAAATAGCCGACGCCGTCGAGTCATTGCCGGCCACAGCACAGGTCAGGTTCGATAAACTCATTAGCTCCGACCTAGATAAACACGGTAACCCGCAAGGGGTCCGCCTGCATGGCCTAAGGGACAGCCTCCTCGGTTCCGCCCTGACCCCCCGTCTGCAATGGAATGCCGCCATCGAACTGCAAAACAGATTTTCCCGCACCGCCTTGCTCGAACTCGTTCCCCAGACCACCCCGCAATCATGGAGCTTGGAAAGCTGCGAAACGGCTGACGAGACTTCGCTTTTTCGGGCCGGCTGAAGTGTTCGTCTGGGACGCAAGAAAGGAGGAGACCAACATATTACTTAGCCTTAAGCAGCTGAGTCACGCCAGTCTTTTGAAGCGCTGATGAGCCGGTCCATCAGACTTATGGTTTTTTGCAGAACCTCCAAGACCTCGGGTGTAGGTTCCGGACTATAATCAATAATATCCATAAGATTCCAGAGTTGGCTGTCAATTAACCGACAATGCGCCACGAAGCCTTTAGCGAGTTCAACTGTGTCTAGATCGTCGTCGTCATTAACGACTTTTTCCATAGCTCCTCCGCTTGCTACTTCGAGCCACGCGCCTAAGTTTGAAAAACCGTGACGTTTAATTTGGTGATCCAGTCGCGCCTTGGCTTCCGGGCTCATCCTGATAAGGTAGCCTTTCTTACCGGTACATGGACGCCCGACTTTTCTGGAGGTCTTCATTGAATATTCCGGAATTTATAATATCAACAATTGCGCTGGCGTTTCAATGACTGATTTTCTGATATCAGAAAGTAACAGGGCGTCTGTGCAGCGAATTTGTAATATCATAATTTGTTTTGGAAGCAGCTCAAAAAGACTCCCTGAAACGGTTTGATGAGTCTCTAAAGTTGGTGCAGGTTGAAAACAAGGGTGACGGTAATCGTTCCGGACATAAGTAACACGAGTGAAGTGAAGTCCATGGAGCAATCTGTTTGTTTCTTTGGTTAAACCATTCATTCAATGTGCGGGGCAAAGGGGAAAAATTGGGATTTGCCCTGGGTTTGTTGCTTAATGTTACCAATGTTTATTGGGTTGGTCGGTCATCCGGCTTTGCGGTTTGGCTCAATTTTTTGCAAATAAGCTTCAATTTCGCGAATCGTATAGCCGTAATCGCTGGGCGCTTTCGCAAATTCGACCTTGCCTTGGGCGTTTTCAAGGCGGTAAGTGCCGCGATCCGCAGCCTGACTACGTGACGACTTGCGGCGCAGCTCGAGCCCGTAATTCTTTTTTGCGATCCGCCGCTGTTGGATTTCAAAAGCTTTCGCTGCCTTGGCAACAGCATCCTCTGCCGGTGGCGCATCATGATCGCCTGTTTCATCCGCGAGCGACACCTTAGCCTCGATATCGGCGGCACGCTTAGGCTCCGCTGGCGGCCCGACCGACTCAGGTGACTTTACGAAATCGGCTTCATCGACCACCGACGATTCCGCCGACTGGGCGGCAGTTTCCATAATCTGTTTTACACAGTCCGCCATGCGCGCAACCACGGTCGACCGCGATTCGGCGGGGGTCATTTCATGCAAATGCCACATTTGGGCTACCACTTTTTCAACGACCTGTTCAAAATCGAAGATCTTCTCCGGCAGTTTGACATAGCCCAGCTTTACGGCCGTGGCGGCGACAAACTTTTCTGTGATGGCCTGCTTGGTGATGGCGGCGGATTGGGTCACGTCGCCCCAGACTTTCACCACGGCAGCCTTCCAGTCAGCCCCGGCCGCCGCCTTGATGCGCAGCAGGGGACGAAGTTGTCGCTCGCTTGTCGGCGGTGTACTGGCTTCCGCGGAAGCCAGCGCTTTGAAGATTTGACCAACGCATATATGCCGATTAACGGTGGATTTTCCCAAATGAAGCCGTTGGCGGCAGTAAACCTCGAACGAGTCAAAGCCGGCGGCCTCGAAGAGCTTTTGGTCGCGGATGGCGAGCGCCGCTTCGGACACGACCTTGAAGTTCAGCTCTGAGTCTTTGATCACGCGCTCGTGGTGTTCCAGTTGCGCGCGCGCGGCGACAGTCTCGGGCTTATCGACATCCGAGGCGGACGCCGCTGTCCCGCCCGGCTTCAGCTTGCCTTGTTTTTGTTTAGGTTGGGTTTGGCCCGGCGTGGTGACCGGGTAACGGTGTTGGTTAATTTCGTTGTTTGCCATAGTTTTGATTCGTGATTTACACGGTTCTCCTAAAGAACGGGTTTTTTCTGGTTTGCTTCACGATCATCAGCGACGCCCGCGAGTGGTTCCTCTAGGAAGATCGCTCAACGAGCTTTAACCCTGCTGCGAAGGCGGAAAAGAACTGTTCGGCGATGTACTTCTTCGCGTTCTGTATACAATTTTGAGTTTTTTGCCATCGGTTAGCGATGGATGGCGGAGAACAGGTCCTCGAGCGCGTCAGTGACGCGGCGATTGAATTTCATAAATCGGATTCCTTGTTGCAGTGCAGTAACGATGAGGCTGGTCTAAGCCGGTTTTGAACATTTTGCGCCGGAACGTTGCCGCCGCTTTTTAGCCCGTTGTCTTTTTGACTTCTTGGGGGCAAGTCCGATATCGGCACCTGCTCCCCAGCGAACTCCGACGGTGTATGACTGCGCGCGAAATGAGCAAATATCTTC
>Ga0208507_1000130_pt1 | contig 57784 bp, 55 predicted proteins | sample CryBogCBH12Aug01_FD_184626 | JGI IMG/M metagenome (GOLD analysis project Ga0208507, IMG submission 184626) | Freshwater microbial communities from Crystal Bog, Wisconsin, USA - CBH12Aug09.1 (SPAdes) (version 2) | ecosystem: Environmental > Aquatic > Freshwater > Lake | place: Crystal Bog...
ACAGCAGGTACAGCAGGTACAGCAGGTACAGCAGGTACAGCAGGTACAGCAGGTACAGCAGGTACAGCAGGTACAGCAGGTACAGCAGGTACAGCAGGTACAGCAGGTACAGCAGGTACAGCAGGTTCTGGTACTTTCGAACCATCACCTCAACAATTGTATGTTGCTAATCTTCTTTTTGCAACAGAGGGATGTGAATTCCGTAATCTACTTAACAAGCTTCTTTATGGCAATTATAACGAAACTATTACTCATGCGAATGGAACTGTTGACGACAAGACTTATCATACACTTCTTCATTTTACATTCAAGGATAAGGTTGTGATTGCTTCTGACACTGAGAGTGAAGGTGGTTATCGTCAATGTTCTCTCAATGATCTCTCAGCATCTTCATCATCTTCATCATCTTCAGCATCTGGCAGTGAGTACACATTCTTGTCTGTGCTTTTGAAGAATCCACATTTTATTAAGTATCTTACATCAGTCGCACAAGACTATGCTGTTAGTGTTGGATTTACTGATAACTTGACAGTGTTTTTCTCTGGTCGCCAAACACGATCCAACAATGTTGTCACATCAGGTTACTACACATTGAGTGTTGCTTGGGGAAATACACTTCGCAAGCCTGTTCTCATCGTTAACAGTGACGATCAAGAGCATTCACAGTACTCTTCTAACAGTCATTCTGGTGGTCATTCTGGTAGTCATTCTGGTGGTCGTTCTGGAAGTCACTCTGGCAGTCGTTCAGGTAGTCGTGGACGTCAGCGAGGACATCAATCTTCACGAGAAGAAATTCTTGATCTTACTGAGCGTATTGCTCGTCTTAGCGAGCGAGTCCAAAGCAAGGAGATGAGTAAGAGTCAACGTAATACAGCACATTAAGCACATTAAGCACATTAAGCACATTAAGCACATTAAGCACATTAAGCACATTAAGCACATTAAGCACATTAAGCACATTAAGCACATTAAGCATAATTAGATAAAATGATAATTTTTAACCTTCTTTGTCTTCTTTGTATGTGATGATCTTGATTATTTTTTAATTTTTTAATTGAAGTGCACATGCATAAAACAAAATCTTATAATAACAGTATATCTATTTACTTGCATTTATCTGCATAAATGACATTTATTCCAAATGTTGTTGGAACTGTAGATGCAAATAATTCTACTTCGCAGGTACTAGCTCCAAGTGGATCATTTACAGGAACTGTAACTGCTGTACCTCAATATAATACTGTTTCATTATATGTTACAGCTACTGCTTCATCTGCTGTTAACGGTTTGCAGATACTGGTATCTACAGATAATACAACTTGGAATACATTAAGTCAATGCACAATTGCTAATGCTAGCTCTAGCATTCCTTATGTTAACACTTATCAGCTTAGTACACAGTACTATAAAATCGCATACACAAATGGATCTTCTGCATCAACTGTTGTTATTCAAAGTATTTTGAATAATACAGGAGCATTAGTTAATATTAATGCCCCAACATACTCTCAACTCAATTCAACGACAAGTACTGTTCTTACAAATGGTGTGTCATTTAATGGTGTATTTGAAGAAGTTTCAAGATATTCACAAATTAGAATGAATATAACTGCATCAGCATCAAGTTCAACATTCTCATTCACTTATTATTTCTCTCAAGGTAATGATTCAATACGATTTGGGCATTCGTTATATGAATGCCCAAGAAGTCCAATTTGTCTATTTTGTCCATTATGTTTATTTCTTTTAATAATGATATGACCTGTAGTGCAGGTCATTATTAAAAGGAATATACCTGAAAAAATTAATATTAATAACCATGATGTTATAGAAGGCAAATGTGTATATCCTATTAATGTACTTTGATCAAAATAGCATACATAATCACTATGTTTAGAATAATAATCAACCCATTCAGTACACTCTTGATATGATACTTGTATTAAATAATAATCAATTGCTGGATTAACAAGATGTACTAATACTATATCCCCTTTCGATGTATGTGTATATGCGTATCCATCACAATGTGAATATTCTCCCCATATTTCTGTAACATTTGTATTATTAAGTTGATAACACATGCTTTGGTCATACGAACTAACCTGATAAAATTGATAAATAATAGTTGAACAAATTGGTATTGTAATAAGAGGAACAGCTAGAAATAATAATGAACATAATAATTTATTGATAAATAAATAATTATTTGTCATTATTAAAAAATATTTTTATAAGTGTTTATTTAGAAAAAATAAGTAATTATATAAGAGTAATTATGCCTACTACAGAACCAACAAAGGAGTATATCATAAAAGAATATATTGAAAGCATTCTTCGAGAATGCAATATAGAATATTCTAATGATGGTAATAATAATGATAGTAATTTTGTATTATCATATAACGGAGGACAAACAACTAAGTTTATTAAAAGTACTTTTAAAAATTTTGAGATGTACACATCCGTCGAATTAGAAAATATTATTCCATTTATTGTATCATTCAGCAAGAATGCACTAGATTATGATCAAATAATACTTGATCACTTTAAAAGCATGAATATTGAAATTACTAAATGTGTTAATGGCGAAGTTTGTACGACTATAATACGGACTACTAATACTAATACTAATACTAATACTAATAGCATATCATTCAAATATGAATATTTAGATTTTGATGATAGTGTATTTTACCACCAAAATTGTGAATATTATAAAGATGATGTACCAATGTTAATTGAATCGCTATTTGGATCACTTGTCAATCCACAAAATACTTCAGTGATAAAAAGAAGATCAATAGAAATAACTTATGTCTAATTGGTGATAATTGGGAAATACAAACTTTGCAAAAAAAACATTTAAACATTTAGAAATTTCTAAATTTAGAAAGACTTAATAATGACCACATATACAAAGGATTTAACAAAAACACAAACATATGGAAATTCATTTTGTGAATACAAAGTTTACCAATATTTATTAAACTTGCAAAGTAATACACATACTAAAGAAGTATATTCTCAAGTGTATGAAGTTAATAGTGATTACGTGACCATGGAAAAATTAAATGTGGACTATCAGAATCTATCAGTAGACATTAGAAAACAATTAAATTATGAATATATCTCTTCTGAATTAGATAAAATAGGTATTTATCATGGAGATTTTAGACATCATAATTTTGGTTGGTCTGAAATAGATCAAATGTGGAAAATATATGATTTTGCATCTTCTGGAATATTCAAAGGTGATGATTGGATAATGGTACCGTCACCTAATATATTCTCTGATGAAAACATTTTACCGTCACAATACAATAACTATTATATTGATTATAATGATATATGTGAAGTTTTTAATCAGTTTAATTATAGTGATCCATATACTGATCCTGAATATTCCTATTAATTAAAAAAGAAGAAAAAATAACTAAAATTTTATTTATTGAAACATAATAAAGGACGAGAATGTATTTAAACTTATACATTCAAAATAAGAAATCAAAAATCTATTTTGAAGTTTATGGAGATTTATGGAATGAACGATTGCGAGAAGATAATTATATGTATGGATCGCAAACTGACTATTTAAGATCAATTATACGCGGATTTGCTGGAAATTACGATTATGATTTGGAAGAGATGCTCGATACTGATAGCACTGGTATTAATAGTATTAATAGTATAGTAATACCATTTGACATTTGGTATTATCGTAATCTATGATTTCTGTTGGAGAGCATTTTTAACAAAGAAAATAGTCTCTTTGTAGTCTCTTTGTAGTCTCTCTTTAGTCTCTCTTTAGTCTCTCTTTAGTCTCTCTTTAGTCTCTCTTTAGTCTCTCTTTAGTCTCTCTTTAGTCTCTCTTTAGTCTCTCTTTAGTCTCTCTTTAGTCTCTCTTTAGTCTCTCTTTAGTATTTGCGTCTCCACACATACAGATTACGTACCTTCCTTTCATCTACAAATTTTGTTCCTGTTGTTTGATAAAAACCTATTGTTCCAATATATTCTAAGCCCTCTTTTGCGTCACTTACAACACTTCCGACACTTCCGACACTTCCTGAGAAGTGTTTCTTAGTAAATGATTCCATTTGTGGTGAAATGTATAAACACAAATGGCCTCCTTTCTTAATCGCTTTCGAACATTTATCAAGAAAAACTGCATAAAACTTGTTATACCATTCCTTTTCTGTTTTGTACAGTGTTGTTGATGTTTCTGTGCCATTATAGATCTCAACTGTCCAAAATGGTGGAGATGTCAACACAAAATCAAAATGTTCGCAATATCGTCCACCAGATTCATACCATTCTGACGGAGTAAGTTCGAACGGCTTATAAATAGTATCTGTAATCATCTTAGTTGCCAACATATCAATGATCTTTTCATGTGGCTCAATAAGATCAGGATTTGTATCAAATCCAACATATTCCTTTGCATTCACTGCACATGATGCAATAAGACGATCGCCCCATCCCATGCATGGATCAAGAACTCTTAGTTCTTCTCCTTTAGATAAAGTCAAGAATGCATAAATGGCAATGCATGGATTGAACCCATTTACCATTCCAGATTTAAAATACAACTCATCTCGTAGCTGTTCAGGAGTCTTTGATTTCTTAAAAGATGCTGACCATGAAAGCCATGTTTCCATCGGAGACTTTTTCCTACCTTGGACTGCTAACATTCGTGCAGGTTCTGTAAAATGATCAGAAATACTATCCGTGCTGTTGAAATCTTCTGGGTAAGAACGTTGAATAAGTGCAAGTCGTTCACCTAAAACCTTTTGCGGTGATTGTTTTCGGCATGCTTCAGCATACTGTTGCAGTTTGGTAAACATGTTGTGAATTGATGGTAATTGATTCTTATGATAAGGAAAATCACAAACAAATTGTGCCATTCGCAGGTAATTATGCAAAACTATAGATAATTGATAAAATTTTTGATCATTTTTTTGGTGGAGACGTGCTTGGGGGACGTGCTTGGGGGACGTGCTTGGGGGACGTGCCGTCCCCCATAGCCCCCTTGCTTTGGTAAGTTTATTGCAAAGAAAATGTGTCAACAATAATCTGTTAATAAGTCTTTAGAGAAACCTATCTGCCCACCCTTTCAAACATAAATATACTTCATGTCTTTGTTTGGGGTTCATTGTATTTCCTTGAGAAATTTCAGTTTCAAGCCACGAACAAAAAACATTTTCATCCATCCCCATTATTAGAAATTGACCAAATAATTGACAAGCGTTATTAATTCCTTTTAATTTAAAAAGAACTCCAGCATATACCCCAACTCCTGCAATATCACTAATTTCTTTACCTTTCATAGATTCTCTAATAAAATCAGCATGTTTTTGACATGTTGTCATTTCTGTTGTCTGACTCTTGTTTTCATTTGTGCTCTATTTTATCAATTTTTTTTTATAAATCTCTTTGTATTATCTAATATCTTTGTATTATTATATTGTTAAGGGAATTTTGTAAATATATATTTTTGCGAAATTTAGTAAATAAAAATATAATTATTAGTGATGCGAAAATATTAATAATAATAAAATTATTAAGGCAATTTCACATCAATAAAAATATGTTTTATTAGTAATCAAAAAAAAGAGATAATTTATTATGACAAAGAATTATTTTTTGATACTTGATTTATCATTTAATATATCAAATGATCATTATTAAATTTTTATGAGTTTTGAATTTATAGAACATTTATTATTATTTAATATTTTAAATTTATAATTACATTTATTGCATGTATAAAAATTACATTCTTTATTAAAAATCCAATTTCCACGTGGCAAATCACAATTTGGACAATAGTAATTCATTTCCATAATAAGAAGGTAAAATTTGACATGATGACATTTATGTATATATTTTGAGTTTAGAATTTTTTAACTTCTAAACTTAATTTTGATTTTTTATTTACGAATTTGAATAACATAGATATCCAAACCAAAGGATGTTGAAATATCTAAAGGAAATATATGAACATCATTTATCAAAAAAAATTAAAATAACTTTAAAAAACTAAAAATAATTCAAATACAAGAATGACGATAATTCCTGTATCACTATGGTATCATAGTTTTGAATCAAAAGATTGGACTATTAATGGATATACTGAAGTCCAAAAGATAACAAATGTTGAAGAATATTGGACAACTTTTAATAATGTTGAATTGTCAATAGGTATGTTTTACACAATGAACACAAAGTATATTCCATTGTGGGATGATCCAAAGAATGTTAATGGTGGAGCTTTTACAAACAAAGTTGATATGAACAGAGGATTTGAAATTTACAAGTATCTAAGTGCACTACTATTTAACGGAAAACTGCCTAGTGGAACTGTAGGTGTATCGATATCGCCAAAGATAAAAAATAGTGTTGTAAGAATTTGGGTTCTTTCAAACAACAAAGAAGGATTTGTGAAAAGTGACCTATTTGATATTGCTGATTATGGATTTAAGAGCAACAAAGAAGCCTAAAAAACACTAAAGCCTCCAGGAAATCCTAAGTATAATAATATTATTCTGCAACATTCCACACGTAATCGCCTGATATACCAATATCTACAGCAGAATCCCATGCTCTACTATCATAATTAATAACTGATGGATATGGACTAACAACTTGAGGAGAATGCTTATTGATTAATTGAATATTTTTACTTTGTGAGACATAGGATTTTAGCTTGAAATAAGATTGTCCACCAAATATAATAGGAACTAACATAATGGTTGTATTAGGAAACACAATTGATAAAACTCTTGCAATTACACCACATCCACCAACAACAAATATCCTATTAACTGGACTTGGAAATGTAGTCGCTTTAACCGCTTCAATTAACTCGTCTGCAAGCATTTGAACATACAAATCATCTTTAAACCCTAATGGCAACCACCACACATTTTCTTCCTCAGATATCTTTTTACCTAAATGGATCATTTCTTGCCAAGTCTTTGCGAAAAAGATTTTTGCACCATATTCTCTAGCACGTATAACAGATAACGAAGCATTTGCTTCATCTATAGTCGATTCTTTGCTGTGACCGAAACCTTTTAAACACAATACTAAAGTACAATCAAGTCCATTTGAGCGAGCTCCAGAAGCGCATGCAACTGGACCAAATCCATTATAAGACGATGTGTATAATAGACATTTTATATCTCTTTTCATCACATTTGATATACAATGAGAAATGTATTTAGCAGAGACTCTATCTTTTGTTCCTGCATTAATGTGATGATCAGCAAATACATGTAATGTTTTAGCACTACCAGAACTACCAGAACTAATAATAGTAGAATGGCATTGATAAGTCTCGACATTTAGTGATTTTGCCATAATAGAGTGGTAGAAATGCACAAAAATCCATTATTATTTCACTTTAAAATTTTAAACATTTTTTATTCTTTAGTCTTTTGTTCTTATATAGAATAAAATGACAACATCACAAACATATGATTACTATTCAGGTCCTCTCATTCGTTCAAGAAAACAAGCAAATAGAACTGTTCATGGAGAATTCTAAATAATGGCAAATCCTTCTTCAAGCGCAACTTATTTTGCTTATGTCTATGATCCAGTCAATGACATTTCTATATACACAAGTGATCGTTCTACTCCGATAACAACACCATTAGTATCTATTAAATATAGAGTACCTAAAACTAGTAGAACATGGGTATGCGGTGTTAGCATAACAACAACTGACAGTTATCCATTAGCGAATATTTATCATTCTATAGGAGATAAACATATTCCTGAATTATGTTGGAAATATCCAGAACTTTCTATTCAAGTATTTGAAAATTTTTTTGGATTTGGATATGGTGTTGTTACTAATACTATTAATACTATTAATACTACTAATACTACTAATAGTGCTCAACAGAAGTTTTATTCAATATTGCCAAAGAAGATTCAAGCACTTATTCTCAAGAACACACAACAGCAATCACAGCAGAAAGAGCAACCACAACAGCAACCACAACAGCAACCACAACAGCAACCACAACAGCAACCACAACAGCAACCACAACAGCAACAGCAACAGCAACAGCAACAGCAATAGCAGAAAGAGCAACTACAACAGCAACAGCAGAAAGAACAGCAACAGCAACAAAAAAAAGAGCAACCATAACTACCACAGCACCTACAACAATATAAAATTCATAAATAACACACAAAGTAATTAACACAAAGTGTAATATACTGTCGGTGGGATTCGAACCCACGTTGACTAACGTCACTGGGACTTAAATCCAGCGCCTTAAACCACTCGGCCACGACAGTTGATACACTACATAATAGGGTATATTTTTTTAAGATAATTTTTTTTTCATTTTTTTTGAGATAATTTTAAAAAATAATTCTGTCCTTTTTGACAGAACTCCAAAGTAAGTTTGCTCTTTTTCCTTTAAAGTCCTCAGATTTAGGTGTATTTAGGTGTATTTAGGTGTATTTAGGTGTATTTAGGTGTATTTAGGTGTATTTAGGTGTATTTAGGTGTATTTAGGTGTATTTAGGTACTAATACTTTAATTACATTGGCAATACATATCTTTGCAATTAGTAATCTTTAGCGACTTAATAAGATCGCTGTGGTGTGAATACTTTGTAATTGTTCTTGCAAATTGACATGTTTGAATAATATGCCAAAATACTCTTCGGCATATTTCTCTCGAGCATATCATTAAGATGATACTGAGGATACCAATCATCTATCATCTTTTTATCAAAAATTGGCAGAATCTTGATGATAATATCACTTGTAAAATCATCATCTTCCGTGCGAACAGCTGTATTAATAACACTAATAGCAGGGTCATTCCACCGAATACCTGATGGTAACTTATTTCTCACGTATTCCTCAAGTATATCGATTTGCTTGTTTGTAACAAGAGTCATAACAATACTTTGATGTGAATACTGATGAGTCTTAATCTTATAATAGTACTTTGAATCAAACTGACCAACATATGTTACATCTGTGCCATTGATGTAATATGTCCACTTGACATTATCACTTATTTGTGTATCTGTTCGAAAAAGATTGTCTGTATTTATGCAGTCATTAAAGTCAAGATCCATGTTCCTTAATTGTAATGCTGTTAGTAGTATTGGTAGTATTAGTAGTATTAGTGTTATAAAAAAATTATTCTTTTTCATTTTTTAATGATCAGTATTTCCTATCTGTATTTGTAGAAAAAGCCATTTTATCAACAACATTATTCCAGTAAGATTGAAAGTCAGTGCCTCCTGTATGTGCCATAACATGTTCAAATTTTACAATTCTTGTTTGCATAAGAGTATCTAATTCTTTAAGTAGATCTACATTGCTGACAGGCATACCATTTGATTTCGTCCAACAATTTGCTTTCCATTTTGTAATCCATAAAGTTAAACTACTTATTAATAACTGTGAATCGGTGTAGATAATTAATGGTCTCTTCAAGCTTGGATCTATTACAGATGCTATCTGTAATGCAGATATTACTGCATGATATTCTGCACGATTGTTTGTTTGTTGCTCTTGGAGTGATAGCAATGATGAATAATTATACTGATCGTAATGTGGCCACACAACAGCATATGCGCCTCTTGCTGTCTTACGGCCGTTATTTCTGCATGAACCATCTGTAAACACTATTAAAGGCTCTTCTTCTTTTATTTGTACTATTGCGTGTGCTTCTTCTGTTCTTTGGACTTGTTCTGTTTGATGGTCTACTTCTTCGTCTACTTGATGGCATATTTGCTGTAGATTTTCTTCAATTTGCTGGTGTAATTGTTGTAATCGTTGTAATATTTGGCCTATATGCTGATCTGCCTTTATTGGTTTCTCTATTTGCTCTATAGGGTTTTCTGTTATTTGTTCTTTTTCAGTGTAAATAGGAATATCATATCCTATAAATTGAATCGCTTCATCACGAGTTTTAAACTTTTTAAACAATGCTCCTTTATAACCATTAACTTGCTTTTGTGTATCTTCCCATGTATTGTAAATTCCAGTTTTGAACCCTTTTGATACTGCATAGAAAGCCATTTTATTAAATAGAATTTTTTATCATTTTTAATCTCTTTTAATTAACACATCATATTAAGAGAACGTTCTTCCGGCAAGGGGGCTATGGGGGACAACTGTCCCCAGTTTGATATGATTAAATATTTAAAGAATCGATACGATAAATCAATATTAGAGTTGAGAGATTATATTGGATCCATGAAGAATGAAAGAAACATGATCTTTCATAATTGTACAATCGATAAAAATTCCAAAGCTATTGTATTAAATTATTGTAATGAAACATGGCCAAATGATAAAGAAGACAATAATATGATAATAAATTGATGAAGATATATTTAATTAGTATTATTTTTTAAACACTTTTTTAAATGTGGATTAGACCATAAAGTATAAGTACCTGTTGAAGGTGACCAATATGTTGTTTTCCCAGTAGTGGTCTTAATACTCTCTGCACTTTTAACACTCTCAGAACATTGTGAAACATGTTGTAGATATAAATCTAAATCAAGTTATAATTTAGGAGATAAAACATGTACTAATTGTATTCTTTACCCGCCAAAGAAAAAACCTAACATACAACAAGCTGATAAAATAACTATTCAGCCAATCGCACCACGAAGAATCATATTACATAAAAACAGAACACGATGCAGAAAGTAAAGATATGATTTTTGAACAACAACAAATACAGCAGGTACAAAAATTATCTCAAGAGTCTCAACAAACACAATCAATACAACAATCATCTCAAATACAACAACAACAAGAACAAAAAGTACAACAAGAACAACGACAAGAAAGAAATTATCAACAAATACCACAACAAATATCAAAAGAACATCAACTATTATTAACTGCATTAAATGATAAAATACCGACAACGCGTATTGTTAATGATCATTTTACTACTAATCAACCATGCATAATTTATTTTTTACCTGCATCAAACGCATCAATATCTACTGAAAATAAAATATCTACTGAAAATAAAATATCTACTGAAAATAAAAATACCTACTGAAAATGGCGGACATATTAATAATATTTCAACCATACAGGAATTTACTGAAACAGATAAAATGCATATAAATGCGCATGCAAGCGCACATGTAAATCATTGCTCTGGTTGTGCATGTTTCAAAACTCTTCAAGATATTCAAACCAAAAAATGCAATCGATGTAAAATACTTCGTCCGTTAAATTACTATGTTTCAGAAAAAGGTGACACATTACTAGTATGTTTACAATGTAGAAACACATCAAATACGTTCAAAGTATATGATCATACAGAAAATCACTGCCTTATATGCATATGTAAAACATTATATTTAGATTATGTCCCACATAAAAAGTGCAGTGGATGTGGTGTTAATAAACCATTATCAATGTTTATTAAAAATGGAAAGAAAGAATTGAAAACATTTTCTGTATGCAGAAAATGTGATAATAATACTAGGACAAAAAAATAATCACTCTCAAAACAAATTAAAAACGCACTTATTAAAAATTTTCATAAGTGCGTTTTTAGTGCTATTTTGACTTTGTAAGAACCCAAAGTTATAAAATTATATAATAAAAACGCACTCACACATTAATACATAAGACAAAAACGCACCGATAAATTCAATTGGCGTAAGCCGTACCGCCCATTCCATTCATGACACGGAACACGTTGTAATTCTTCGTGTAGATTCTGACACGCGCTTGAGTCACGGAAGTTTGTCCGTCAAGCTGAACAGCGATGAAAGTTCCGGGGTGGACGTTCATCATGAGAACAGCATTATCAATACGTGAGAAGTTAACACACGATGATGGCTGTTGTTCCTCGGGCTTAAGAGCGAAGGAGTACACATTGATACCTTCCGAGGCAGAACCGGCAGTGTGGCTCTGGTATTGCTGAACAAGGTTGAAGTAAGAACCTTCACGAACAGCGAAACGATCATGACCGTTAAGTTGGAGCTTAGCGTTCAAGACTGGGTTACCGTCACGGGCACCAACTGTGTAACCATGGGTGGTAGAGAAGTTACCAGTGTCAGATCCATACAACTCACCATCGTACATGGAGAAACCTTGGGTAATAATATCAAAAGCATCCAACTGGTAGTTAGACCACTGATTGCTCACTTCACCTCCGGGGTGACCGATGTGAGAATCCTTCTGAACAACCCACAAGAGCTCCTTGCAAGGGTGGTTGAAGTTAAGACGTATCTTGTTGCTGGTTGTGTTGATGGACTCATCACCAGATGTCTGCAACTGCTCGATCAAGTACTCGTGAGAGACTTGGGCAAATCGGCGACGCTCATCCGTATCGAGGTAGATGTAATCAACCCACAAGGCACAATCGTTGAAGTTCTGGCGACGAACGGCATCATCGAGGGAACCATCAGCAGAGCACCAGAGGAGCTCAATGGGACGGAACTCAACATTGATCTTAACCTCATGATATTGGAGGGCAATAAGGGGCAATGATTGACCAGCATTGCAACAGAAGTAGAATTGAAGAGGAATGTACAAGGTAACATTAGGCTTGGTCTCAGTAGAGTACTCGCACAACTGCTTAGTCATACCGATCATCTTGTTGTAAGTAGTACGGAGACTGAAGGGAACAGTGACAGCAGACCAGATTTGCAAGAAATCACCATACTGCTTGTCAATGGTCTGACCACCGACCTCAAGTTCAACACATCGGATCAAATGATGACCGACCTCATTAGTCCAGCATCCGGAGACAGATGGAGTAATTTCGGGCAATTCGACCTGCAAGTACACACGATGGATGAGATCGCCAGAACGGGCGATGGTAACAGTAACCTTCTTGCCGAAATCCGCATTTCCGGTGAATGTTTGCTGAATGCTTTCCATCGCAAAATTCGTATGTCGACGGTGCATTGCTTTGAAATATGTAATCTCAGGCTGACCTGTTAAGTAGATATCTTGAGCGCCGTAGGCGACAAGTTGCATTAATCCCCCAGACATTATTGGACTGTGTATATTACTTGTATAGAAAAAAACTTTGAAAAATAAAATAAAATGCCAAAGAAGAATACTAAAGAATACTCTCTAAATGTTATTAAAATAAAAAAATAAATCTAAAGGACAAAAAAATAATCTAAAGGATATAAATTCTTTCTATAAAAATAATTATGAAATATTTTTAACCACAATTGGGGGACAGCTGTCCCCCAAAGCCCCCTTGCCTCTAAGAATTTCTTAGAGCATTTTATTACACGAAAGGATTATATGCCCACTGTAAAAGAGCTTGTCTCTGTTTAGGTCTGCAAGTGATATCTTTTGGGCAATTCTTTTGTACTTGAGCATAATGACGTTTAAATGCTTTCCATCTTTTTATTTGAATTGCATCAATTTCTGGTATTCTACGACCCATATAGTATCTGCAATACCATTGAAACCATCCTCTATTATCAGGACCATAGATCCATCCTTTTTCTCTCCATACACTTAATGATTGTCTGCTTTTAACTTTAAAGTAGTTACAATTAATATCTGGTTTAGAGCTTAATGTATGTGCTCTTTCTGCATTTTCGAACCATTCTGCAGGAAATTCATTTTTACAATCATTTATATATTTACCCTCAAAAACTCCTAATTCTAACATTTCTGCAGGAGTTAAATGAGGCGAAAATCCCAAATTTGTACCGATATCATCAGTAAGAAAATATTCATAATGCTTATCCATTTTATTTTTAGCGATAACGGGGGATAGCTTGGGGGACAGCTTGGGGGACAGCTGTCCCCCATAACCCCCTCGCTTGGGGGACAGCTGTCCCCCATAACCCCCTCGCTTAGTAAGTTTTGGTGAACATTCTAATTGTAATGGTCTCATTGCAAAAATATTCGTTATATATAGAAATATACAATATTAGATATGTACATGCAATATGCAAAAATTTTAAGTATGCAACATTGTAATCATCAACTGTATGCAATTGGTGGGAGTCAAAATGCTATGAATGGCACATATAGAAAGTTTATATGTGTAAATTATGTAAACAAATGGGATATATTGAAGATTTTGGTACCCATACTATCCTGATCACATAGTAAACTTCTTATGGTTTATCATAGAATGTAAACTTATTAAAACCAAATAACCCTTCTCTAATGTGCATATATTTATTTGGCCAATATCTAGTGAGTAACCATATTTCATATGGATCGCTTAATAATACCCAACCTGTAGGATTTCTCAATGCTATATTTGATATTCTTTTATGCAGTTTTTCATATTCAGGAAATGAATATTCCTTTGATGGGATTTTAATATATTCATCTGTTAGGTATAAATTAAACATTTCTTCTTTGTTTATCTTTTATTATTTTTTTGTTATTTTCTGTTATTTTTAAGAAAACTCAAAAAACATTATATAATAAAGAAAATAATAAAGAAAATAATAAAGAAAATAAATGTCACATTCTTTAAAAGTGTCAAAATGTCCAAATGAAGAATTAGCACAAAAAAATAAGATATATGTTTGTAAGGATATTCTATCAAAATTAACATCAAATAGAATTATTAATTGATAAATTTAACATAATTGACGCATGTGACGATTGTTATTGTTCATATGATATGAATAATGTATACATGACAAATGAACAAAGGAAAGTGCATAGAGTTGCTCTCGGAGATACTATAACTATAACTATAACAGAAACATTAAAAACGTTTGAGAATGTAGATAATGTTGCGATAGCAATCAATTTTTCTACTTTCAGAATACACTAAATCTTTCCACTTTGCAAGTATATCTACTCCAACTTCGTAATGATAACACGAAGTTTTACTATGTTGGATTAAATATTCATCCGTCCTTTCTTCAGATGGCGCATGCCATAGATCACCATACAGAACAAGTTGATCAAAATTTAATTCACATGATGATCGTACTAGTTCAACAAATTGTGATTCTGGTGCAGTTTCTGATTGTGCCATTTTGTAAGGATTATTAGTATTTGTATTTATTAAAAGAATATTAGCATTTTTTATTAGATCATTAGAGATCATTAGAGATTATTAAATTGAAATTGATCGAATGACTAATGCGACATTTTCATGATAATAACCAGACATTCCAGTTGGTTTTCCATTCATTCCAATCCATTCATAATCAACTACATTTTCTGTAATGAATTCATAAAATGCTCTAAGTTCTCCTGTTTCTCCATCAAAATTCGGATAATTAACTAATTCATCAAATATAATAATACAATTCTCATCAATATTATTTTTCAATGTATCAAGTACATATTTAGTTGAACTGTATAAGTCAGCATCTAAATGAATAAATGATACTTTTTGATTATGCTCCTGAATAAATTCAACTAATGTTTGATCGAACCATCCTTTAATAAGCTCTACATTACTATTGACTTTAGGCAAACAACCATTTTGATTGAATGTTCCTTTATCAAAACCGTCACGCCATTTTTCTGGCAGTCCCTCAAAACTATCAAATCCATAGACTTTATCAGTTGTAAATTGTGAAATATAATTAATGCTCTTTCCACTAGCTACACCGAATTCTAACCATAATGTGTTTGGTTTATGTTTTATTTTCATATGCTCGAACACATAAATAAGAGGATATGTCTTAATGTCAGGAATATTTTGAATAATGCGGAGCATTGTAGTATATAGATATATAGGTATATAGATATATAGATATATAGATATATAGATAGATTATGTTTTTTCAGAGACTTAGAATATATTAGAATATATTTAGAATATATTAGATTTAAACATGTTATTATTTCGTTGATATGTCATAAACGACATATATAATAAATGCATTTGTTTCTTCGTAATTCCTTTGAATCTATTATTTAATGTATCAAGTAAAGTGATAAATGATGCACAATTCTCTCCATTTACTGAGCCTGTTGTTCCAGTTGATCCAGTTGAGCCCGTTGTCTTTATCTCAGCTAAACCAAAATCAATGAAATAAATTTTATTTTGTAGAACAGTAATGTTGCGTATATTAAATTCTGGATAATAAATATTACATTCATCTAATATACTAAAAATGTCATTGATCTGATCTTTCCAATCAGAAGGTAAATTAAATTTATTATATAACGATTCTCCAGTATATGACATTACTATTTGATTGTTTTGATTATTTTGATTATTTTGATTATTCTCCGTATGTAGTAGTTTTGGAAAATGTTCCAATGCATGCTTATGATTACCTATCTTACTAAGAATATTCATTTCATTATTATAAATTGTGGTAACATCTGAATGCCCACGACGCGTCCATCTCAATTTATTATTATAAACTTTAATGATTGGTGGTAGGGGACAGCTTGGGGGACAGCTTGGGGAACAGCTTGGGGAAAAGCTTGGGGGACAGCTGTCCCCCATGACCCCCTCGCTTTGGGAACATGATTGTTCCTCCTCACCAATGTAGACACAGGAACTACTTCCACATCCATATGCTTTAATCATTTTACCACAATATTCAGTGTTATGAAGTCTGAAATTATCTATTATGTATTGAAACTCACTTGTTATTTTATTTGAACATACATTAATTGCTTCTTGATCTTTTAGGAAATAAGAAAATATTGTTTTCATTAATTTAAGAATATTCTCAGAGTTCTCAGAATTGCTGGCATTATAGGCATTATCAGCATTATAGTCAATACTAGAAACATATTGTTGAAGATTTGTGAAAATATTATTATAAATTAAATCATCAAATAACGTTTCAGCAATTTGAGAAGCATATTCATGGGGGATATGCTTTTTACAAGAATGTTCCACGAGCGAGGGGGTTATGGGGGACAGCTGTCCCCCAATGTATTTTGTAAATTCTAACTGAAGTAGATTTAACTTTTCTACTAATACTGAATAAACAGGACTATTATATACTGTATATATATTATTTTGTACAGTTGTTACTAATGATCTTTGTCTAATATTATCATTACAAATGTTGTAAATGTTAAGCACATTATGCATATTACCTATAAGCACATCAATTTGATCAATTATTGGATATAATCCATCAAGTAATTGCGGTATTGACGTATTTTTTACAATATAACAGTGCAAATGATATAATTTTCCATTGACTAGTTTTTGTACAGTATTATTACTGCTTATGCTACTTATGCTACTCTGGTCAGCATCAGCAATTTGTGAATTAAGACATATTATATCCCAATCACTTGGAATTTTCTGGAAAGACTCTTCTAAATCAGATAAATCATCAAAAAATATATCATCTTCTATTATTAAAGTGTAATCAGAAAAATTATAATATCCATATTTTAAAGCTCTTACATGACTACAGTAACATGCGAGTGGAGCTCCTTGTATTTTGATATTTGTATCATTTACTTCATAAAATTCGTTAATTAATGGGGGACATGCTGTCCCCCATAGCCCCCTTGCATCTACTTCTTGTAATTTAAAATCATGTCCCCCAAGCGAGGGGGTTATGGGGGACAGCTGTCCCCCAAGCTGTCCCCCAAGCTGTCCCCAACCAAGACTTAAAAAGTCTTTTTCTAATGACTTAGCATCTTTCCAGTATGTTGCTTCTAATGTATAATAAGTTCCTCTGTGTATTGATATTTTATCTAATTGTTCTCTACACAGTTCCAATCTCTCTTTTTCATGTGGTAAATTAATAACTATACAATTAATATTTAAAGGTTTCTTGAAATGCTTTTCTAAAAAAGACACGATTGATATTCTATTTTCTTTGTTATCTTCTTTGTTATCTTCTTTGTTAATAGTATTATTAGTAGTATTATTAGTAGCATATTGTGGCCACATAGATTCTACTTTTTTCCTATGCGAGTCTTCATTCTTTGATTTAAAATGGTTTGTTATTGAATCTTTAAGTCCTTTAGGAAAAATTGCACTTGGAACTAATAGACCATAACTGTCTCTATCCAAGTATATAGTTGGTGAGTAGTTATATTCAATTATAATAGTCTCTCTCATATCATATTTTCTACTATTTATGCTTCCATGAAAATGATGATGAATGACTCCGGGAACATATCCAAGTCTTGATCCTTTAACTTTTTCTTCAAACGTTTCTAATGTTTGTCTATAATCATTCGATATTTTCTCAGCAAATAATACTTTATATGTATTAATGATGCATGTAGCCATAATCATATCTCCGTCACCGGTTATAGCATATTCATACAATCCTCCCATTCTTTCATACATATTTCTGTTACATGCCCATGCAAAACCCGGATGCCAAAAAGAAAATACTTTACTTATGGTAGTACTTCTTTTAGTACCTTTAATATGTTGAAATCCTAGTCCAGTAAATATCGTTTCTGTATCACCATTTTGATCCATAAATATTGTGTGACTAAATAGTTGTACAATATCTTTGTAACCATTTAAGATTTTCAATGTATCTAATGCCCATGATGGACTATCAAATTCAATATCTGTATCAAGCCATGCAACTGCTTTCCAATTTTTTGGTAATAAGGTACGTATTCCAATATTTATTAAATTCTCTTTATGCCAAATGATATTTTCATTTGTACGTAATTGTAAGTGTTTACTATTATTCTTCTGTGTTATATAATAGTCTTGATTTCCATATGCCAATTCCACTATATATATAACTATATTTCTTTCGTATTGTAGTCTTTTAATAAATTCTCTCGCTAAAATATATCTTGTTGCAAATCCACATGGATTGCTTAATACAATAACTACATGTAGATTATCCTCGATAGGATCATTGTATTTTATTGCTCTCTTTGTTTCGTTTTCAACATACTTAATATCATCAATTTCAATACCATTTATAATAGTCATATTTGTTTATAAAATACCTAATAGTATAGAATCTTATAATATTATATTCTTATAGCGTAAAAATGTTAAAATGTTAAAATAATAATTTTAAATAAGTATTTTAAATAAGTATTTTAAATAAGTATTAAAGTAATGAGCAATTCAATAAAACCAATAAAGCCAATAAAGTTGAAATTAAAAGTTGGGGGACAGCTGTCCCCCATAACCCCCTTGCTTGGGGGACAGCTGTCCCCCATAACCCCCTCGCTTGGGGGACAGCTGTCCCCCATAACCCCCTCGCTTGGGGGACAGCTGTCCCCCATAACCCCCTCGCTTGGGGGACAGCTGTCCCCCATAACCCCCTTGCTTGGGGGACATGCTGTTCTCCCTTCAGAAAAACAGAACGATATCCCTAAGACAAATAATGATATTACCTTCACTCAACCAAAGCGAGGGGGTAATGGGGGACAGCATGTCCCCCAAGCTGTCCCCCAAGCTGTCCCCCACCCCAAGGAGATTCTTCAAAATACATTCAAATTAAATGAATTTCGTAACGGTCAATTAGAAATAATTACGAATGTTATAAATAATAAGGATGTAGTTGTGATATTACCAACAGGTTCTGGAAAATCTATTTGTTATCAATTACCAGCAATATTATCTGAAGGAATAACTATTGTTGTATCGCCAATCTTATCATTGATTGCAGATCAAATCCATCATTTAGAAAATTTAGGTATCAAGTCATGCATGATGTCTGGAGAAAATAAGTCAGATCACGCTCAATTATATTCAAAAATCATAACAAAAGAGATTAAAATAGTATACACAACACCTGAAACATTAAATCTAAATAGGCAAGTTGCTGGATATGTTGCAGAGCTTGTTCAAAAAGGACAACTTTCTAGGATAGCTATTGATGAAGCACATTGTGTATCAAATTGGGGACATGAATTCAGACCAGAATATTTGCAACTTGGAAATTTGCGTAAATATTATCCAAATGTGCCTATTATTGCATTAACTGCAACTGCAACATTAGCAGTCCGTAATGATATTATTAAGCTTTTATCATTGCGAGATCCACAAATACACAGTTATTCATTTATTAAAAAGAATTTAAGATATGTAGTTCTTGATGAACAATGTTCTGCAAGTAAATTAGTTAAGTTAATAAAATCAGACTATTATAAAAAGAGTGGTTTAATTTATTGTCTTTCGAGAAGTGCATGCGAAGATGTAGCAGAAACGTTGATCAAATTTGGTATTAATGCACATTATTATCATGCAGGAATGCCGAAAGATTTAAGAAAGAGTGTACAAATTGATTGGCTAACAGATAAAATAAATGTGATAGTGTGTACAATAGCATTTGGACTAGGTGTTAATAAACCTAATGTACGTTTTGTGATTCATCACTCTATGCCGAAGTCAGTAGAAGGATTTTACCAAGAAACAGGTAGAGGTGGACGAGATGGTGAGAACAGTGATTGTATCCTATATTATAGTCCAAAGGATAAATCAAAACTAATATGGTTATCAAATCAAAATGTTACAAGTGAAGAAGCTCCAATAAGAGCTATAGATAGTATAAATCACATGGTAGAATTTTGTTTAAATAAATATGATTGTAGAAAGAAATTACTATCATGGTATCTCGGAGAATACACTGATTATGAATGCCTTACTGATAGTACAGGCACTGATAATAGTAACGGCAGTAACGCATGTGATAATTGCCGTAATGCTCTTAACGGCAATAGAGCATTCAAAGAAAACAATTACGGATCCATAATTTCAATGATTTCAAAAAAATTATCACAATTACGTCCTGACCAAAGTGATTATCCACTAATTAGTAATATCAATCCATATGATTATAGACGTCTTATATGGAATCTTCTTAAAGATAATTATCTTGCATACGATAATAATCTAAGACTTCGTAATGTATCATCATTTCCAAAAGATTATCCGTTTGTTCAACTAGGTATAGAATCATATTTTGACAAATCTAAAAAACCAAAGAAAGTTATTATACCGACTGCTGATGACGCCCAATGTGATCAAGACGACCAAAGCGATAAAAGTGATTTGATTCCTTCAAACAGTCAATGTTGCATTTTAATTGATGACTAAAGAAGACTAAAGAAGACTAAAGAAGACTAAAGAAGACTAAAGAAGTATTCTTCTCAGGCATGGTGTCGGATCATTACCATCATCTAAGTCATATTTATTTGATAATTCCCATATTAATACTATGTCAATTGCATTTAATATCATGATTGTATCTTGTAATTTGTGTGGCTTATATCTCATATCATAAAATGCAGTTTCTCCACAATCTATTTGAAAACTGTTTAATAATGATCTTTCATGCTCATTAGCACTGTTAAAATAATTGCTATCTAATGCATCAATATTTTGACTATATGATATAAATTTCCTTGTCACATGAAATATGATAAACTCATTAATTACTGGAGTACTTCGAGGACTATTATCATTATTAGCATTATTAGACTCGTAATTAATAAAGTAATCACTATCAACAAGCATAATAGGACATGCATTTTCACTCACAATACATGCCTTATTATGAGGCAAATTCAAATCTTTTATGAATGATAAATCAATATTTTCATGACTAATATGACTGCCATTAAACTTTACAACATATTCATCATTTACAATTACAATCATATTACCAAGAATCAATGAATAATCATTTAATTGTCTCCAAGATATTTTCTTATCAACTTTGCTGGTAATTAAAAGTAATTTTTCGTATAATGACATTCTTTTTGTATTTCTTTCTAATCTCTTTTATTATTTTATTTAAAAATTATAATATTTTTGATAATTAATTCGGTGATCAGATACTTATATTAAAAAATGAAAAATTTATCAAATATTTAGACTAAAGGACACTAAAAGACTCAAGAAAAGAGAGTGTAATTTATCATATTAATGCTACTGCTAATGCTAATGCTACTGATACTGCTAATGTTACTAATACTGCCAAGAGAGATCGGAAATCAATTGGTATTGATCTTGATCATACATTAATAAAACCGCAGAAAGGTGCATTTCCTGTAGATTACAAGGATTATGTGTGGATAAATAAAGAGTTTATAGTTGAATTTGTTAAACATACTGATATCATCATATTTACAAATCAGGGTAAATATAGTCCAGAATTGCTAAAGAAGATCCTACTGTTTATTGAAGATATTGGAGATTTTACAATATTTATTTCTACTGACAAAGATAGTGATTATCATAAACCGCATGTTGGTATGTATGAACTATTTATTGAACTAACAGGCAAACATATTGAATATTTTGTTGGAGATGCATGCGGAAGACCTAATGATCATTCACCAAGCGATGCATATTTTGCTTTTAATATTGGTATTCCTATTAAAACTCCCGAAGAATTCTATTATACTCAAATGGTAAATACTCTGCCAAAGATGTCAATGGTTATCGATTTATACAATTATATCAAAGTATATCCAGATCCTATCGATATCAGATCTAAGATTAGTTCATTATCAAGATTTGTGATATTTGGAATAGGATTTCCTGCATCCGGCAAAACTACTTATTTTAAGGAGCACTTTCCTGATATAATACGTATTTCACAAGATGACCTAAAAACAAAAGCTAAAACAATTGCAATGGTTAAAAAGTGCCTTGCTAAAGGTGAATCGTTTATAATCGACAAAATATTTGGAACTATAGCTGACAGAGAAGAATATTTATCATTGATACGCGATGCCTCTCACGTTCCTGACCAAGTCCTCTACCAGAATGTTCCAAAGCAAGGGGGTCATGGGGGACAGCTGTCCCCCAAGCATGTCCCCCACCTCATAGGAATATTCTTCAATACTCCTATGTTTGTGTGTAGGCATCTAAATGCCTACAGATCAATTGTTCTCAGGGAAGCACCATATATCAATTCGATAGTCTATAAAACGTATAACAAAAACTTTCAGGCACCGACATTCAAAGAATTTGATATGTTATATGAATTAAAATTAAATATTCCAATAATAGGAAAATATATCACAAGTGCTCAAAAAGATGAAGTAGAAGAATTAAAAACTGGACGTCATTCAAGGAGAATACTCCACGACAGTTCCAGCAACTAGATTAAGATATTTAACATATTTAGTGTTGTACTTATTGTTATTGATGATAATTGCTGGCATTAATGCTGTTTGATTGTATCCAGCACAGTTATTTCCCAAGAATACGGCTGTATTCTTGTGTTGAATGCTCTTTATATGACAATTTTCTATAGTTAAAATACTGTTTGTCGTTGTTGACTGATGTTGAAACGAATCTGGCCCACATACAGCTCCAGATCCATTGTAAATAGATCCATAACATTTGCAACCATGTACTACAATTACAGAAAATGAACCTGCATCATCTGTCGTATTATTGCAAGAAAATCTGCCTATTATACCTCCTCCAATATTTAAAACGTTTCCGTAATTAGTACATTTTTTTATATACACATAAGAGAGTGAATTAATAACTCTATTAATGTTAGATCCAATATATGCGCATCTACCACCACAAATTCCACCACATTCAATACCAACATCTCCATAATTTTTACACTTTATGATTACCACATTTGATGTGGCACCACTTAATGGAATGTCTATAGTAAAATCATTATCAACTATTCCACATGCAAGTCCACAAATACCGCCCGATCCTATTCCAACTACCTGACCATTATTTATACAATCGTAGATAACAGTTTTTACATTTACTGAACTTATATAATTATCGTTAAAAGAACAAAATGCTCCATATATACCTCCTGCGCCTTGTCCAGTGACATTTGCATTATTTGTGCACTTTTTAATCTTATTATATTGATTAGTACTCACATCAAAAATTAATAGCCCACAACCACATATTCCTCCGGCAAAATCACCATTAACCGTCGCATAGTTATGACAATCGATTATTGTATAATTTTGACACCCATATCCACATATTCCTCCTGCATTTGACATGATCGTTCCATAACTTTTACATCCAATTGCAATAAAATCGGATGATCCAAATCCAATTATTCCTCCACTTCCAACTATAAGCTCAAGTGTTGAGCAATCTCCTTGATATGCTCCTTGTATTATTCCATGAAATGAACAATTAAGAACTTTAAAGCCACTGGATGTTCCAATTACGATACCTCCATCGTACGTTGATGGAGATTTAACAGTTAAATCTTTTATGATTGCTGGATTTGATAAATCTGTACTAACACTAAATAATCCATTTAATCCACTATTTATGATGGTTATTGTTTTATTATTACCATCAAATATATCACCGGCATACAAATTACTATAGTGTTGATTAGTGAAATCAAGAGTGATGTTGTGTAACAATCTATAGTAAGTGCTCATACCCATCGATGTAATAGATATATTTTCTGATCCAATATATGTGATAAGATCAGAAAAATCGAGGTCAAACTCCCAATTATCAATCTTTTCGGTGAAATATAAAGTTTTTAAGTTAACTGCTTGCTGGCCTTGCTGACTCTGTTGATCTTGTTGTGGTAAGTTATTAAGTGTTAATAACCAATCAGCATTACCAACATTTCCTATCTTTGTAAGAGCATGATTTATTGTTATTCCGTATTTTGCGTAAATAGATGCACATTCTCTATTAAATGTTGTAATATTTGTATTACAACTAATAATGTCAAGAGTTTTAATATTATTAGTGACTAGAAAATTAATTAAAGCATCAGAGAACCAATTATATTGTGCAAATTTTGAATTTGTGAACATAAATGGAATCTTATTTAAGCCATTATTTCTAAACATTAAGCCAAAACGCTCAATACCTCCAGAATTAATAGCAGTTGTTTTACTCGTTGTGGTATTTGAATTTAATGAGGCAACAATTGTCTGAGTATCACTCAGGTTATCAGCATAAAAGAGCAAATTCATTGCTTTACTTGTACTATAAACGAATAGTATATATTACAAATAGAATTCTTTCTCTCTTAAAAAGTCTCGTTTATTATATTTGTCTGAGTATTTTCATGTAATTCTTGAGAATGTATTTTCCCAGAATATAAGGATATGAATCATAATTGTAACAATAATACAAATGATGATAATTATGTTCTGACATATAGTCTTTAATTGATACATGTCCTACTACATTTTCATGAATACTTATGGTTAATACTATTAAATAGGCAAAATATGATAGATTGAACATATAAACCGAGAAGAGTGTAGGAAATATAATACATGCGATAAATTCAATTGGATGAACATACAATGCATCACAAGCTTTTGTAACAATTGCTTTGTGATGCAACATATGCCAATGAGTAAATGCGTATGGTATCTTATGCATGATAAAATGTAATAATCCAAATAATATTGATATACAAAATACAGTAGGAACAATTAGAAACATATCAATAATATTGAATGTTAATACCTGCCATTGCTTACACATCGACCAAATGATTATAGATATTGGAACAATTATAAGGAGATTCAGTAAAACTATTGGAAATACATTAAATAATGATAGTGTTGGAGATTTAAGTTTCTTATTATTTTTTATTGAATAGTAAGCAATAAATGTGCAATATAAAACAATTGGTATACAAATATTGATTGCAATAAACATTCTTATTCTCTTTTTCCTTTTTTTTTCTCTTTTGTATTTTTCTCTTTTGTATTTTTCTTTGTATTTTTTTAAGAGTATTTTCTCTTTGTAAAAATGATCAAAATTTTTAGTACTTATGTAAAAAGTGCCTCAAAGAGACAAGAGAGAGACAAAAAAGAACAAAGGAGACAAAAAAAGAAAATGCCTTATTGTCAAATTGCAGAGAGGTTCAACAAGACACGTAGCAAGTTATGGAAATGTACAAAGAATTGGTATAAGTTGATACAAGACGCTACTGCTAATATTGATACGCAAGAAATGTTCATTCTAGATGCAGGCTGTGGTAATGGGCGAAATATGATAGAGCCATATATCTATGTGGGCATGGATACTTCCATTGCTCTGTTGGACAAAGTAACTTATCCAAAAGCTCATACTGTTTGTGCTAGTGTATCTGATTTACCTTTCCCAGATGAATATTTTGATCATACATTATGTGTGTCTGTTATTCATCATGTTATATGTTCTGAAGAACGATTGCGTTCGATACATGAATTGATTCGTGTGACTAAGAAGGGAGGATACATTTGCATATCTGTTTGGTGTCCTCCTCCTTATGTTCCTCATTTGCAAACGATGGGAGAGGATAAGATCATTCATCAAGTTTATGCTGGAACTGATGTATTAAGGCATTTTTACATTTTTGACAAAGATGAATTAAATAATATCTGTCAAAATATTTCAAGTGTGAAAGTGATTGAATATGGTGTTCATAAGCAATCAAATTATATCTACCTGCTAAAATGCTCACAATAGGCAATCACTGTTGTTATAATAAACATAATTACTTGGTCCATAATTACAAATGCATGAGATTTTCTTACATAATGCATTATTAGGGTGTTGTCCTCTAGCAAGTTTGCGTAATGTTATTGAAAATCTACCTACTTTGTCTGTCGCTAATAAAGTACTTTTATGCATTTTAGGTACTTCATGAAGAATTGCTCCTTGATAAAGAATAGATCCATTTCGTGGCAAAACGCTACAGCCGTTATTTATATCATTTGGATTGGCACAATTGTATTGCATAGCAAGTTCTGGCTGTGCAAGTATAGTTATTGTACAAACTATTGATTCATCCATTGTGAGAGACGGATAATTGCCTCTTTGAAGAAACTTCTCATCGTCGATATGTAAACTAATATTATCTGTGTTATTATATGTATAACCATTGAATATGACTGCATCAAACTGAAATGTTGGATCTAAATATGGCTTAATTAGTGTGATTACACTTTCCAAGAGAGGTTGCTTGTGCACTTTTAAGTCTTTGCCTTTGTAACGATAAAAAGATCTTTCAGGAACAATAGCATAAGTTTTTCTCTTTGGACTTGTCACTCTCCCAAAACTTCCGATATATGTATGATAATTTAATGGACATGCCAAAAAATCCTCCAGCGAGGGGGACGAAAGTCCCCCAAGCATATCATATATCTTATTACACACTTCAGAAGGAATAACATCACAAACATACTTGAACATGATAGGATATTCTATTTCTGCTTTGTATAGCTCTAAAGATGATTTACCATCGTGATATGATTTGACACTAATGCTCTTATACACTGGTGGCATTTTCTTTTATTTCTTCTTAGAGAATTAGTAAATAAGAGTAAATAAAGCATTTAACTTTAACTTAGAAAATTTTGTTCATTTTTTTTATAGACTACTATATTGATAATTCTACCATAAAAAATGAATAAAATAACATAAATACATAAATACAAATAAAAATAATAAAGGCTAATATGAATAATTCATCTATTACGATACCGAACTACAGTGATAATAGTGATTTTGACTACTGTTGTAGATGTATAGTTACTTGTCAATTAAAAATGCTCAATTGAACCCTAAAAACATATTATGTAATATATTAAAGAATCATCGTCTTCGACCTCATATTGTTGGTGTTTTGCCATATAAGAGAGTCAATTTTTTTGATTTGTTTAATAAATAAAACTGTAGAAGTAACATACGGTACTCACAAACTCTTAATTTCTGATAATTTTATGAAATATTATACACATCATCCAAATATGGATGAATTAAATGCTATTTCTTGTAATTTACAACCATATAGTAAATGTATTGAAGCAATAAATGCACTATGTGGTAGTACGACTATGGCTTTTACTACAATAAGACTAGATTATAATGAGGCAATGATTATTTTTAAATTAATATATAACTTGAAATTAACCTTTTTAACAGAAGAAGATTATACAAAGTGTGAAAAATTTCTCACCGACATAAAAAAGGTTCCGAAGGAGATAATTAATCAACATGTACATTACCATGATATATGGCCGATTGATGATGAACCAATCAGTAGAGATCTAAGTGATCATTTGCGTGCACTAACAAATTTGGATGAATTGCACAGAAATGTTCGATGCAATTCAATAAGAGGAACAGAAGATCAACTACGTGTGACAGAAGATAATCCGCTTCTTAATATTAATAATTATACATTTAATGCCAAGTGGGAAAAAGATATCATTAAATCATATATTAATAACATATGCATTACTATAAAAAAAAGAGATGAAATAGAACAAGAAAGAGCACGAGAAAGACAACAAAGAGAAGAATTAATGGGAATCAATATCAGAAGATCAGAATTAAATTCAACACTATGTGATTATGCTAATAATAGTAATAATAGTAATAATAGTAATAATAGTAATAATAGTCATACGGTCTACAAATTCGACGTTACTGACTACTTTTCCGGATAAGTGGATCTCTTTAACAATTAAATTCAAGAAATCAATTGTATTTATACTGTTCGGATGTAGAACATATCCAAATGATGATTCACATGCCATTATTTTCTCCTTTGTGTCTTGCAATTAAGGACTTGCACTTTTAAAAATATTTTTTTATTTTTTATGTCAAAGATAACAAAAAGATGACCAAAAAGATGACCAAAAAGATGACCAAAAAGATGACCAAAAAGACGACCAAAAAGACGACCAAAAAGACGACCAAAAAGACGACCAAAAAGACGAGGAAAGTTTGTTAAACTTTGTGGCACTTTTTTAAGAACAGGATTTTTGAAACTCTTTTTTAAAACGACTTTTTTAGTTACGATCAGGAAAAATTTTGAATAAAAAAAAATCCCCACACAACTGAGAGACTTCGTCATGTTTTTTTTCTACCAAGGAGGGAAAAAAACATCATAATTATTCCAAATTTTCACCTCCGCCTTTGATTGTCTTTGGAAAAAAAACATGATAAAGTAGTTCGTCATGTTTTTTTCCAAAGTTTAAACAAAAAAAGTTTAACAAAAAAGTCCAACAAAAGGTACCCAATAAAGTTTGTTCCAAATAATACATCAAATATCTTCACTTTGACCCAATCAGATATTCTATCACTAACATTAAAAGGTGAAATTGCGTCAAATCCAGCAATAAAAACAAATGATAAAAGAGAATTTTATGACAAAGAACAAACCTATTTGGAAAATTATGATCGTTTTATATCATTTGTTGGGGGTGGGGGGACAGCTGTCCCCCTCGCCTAGTAACTTGTGGATTGGTGAGAATAAGATGTATATTATCTTTGTATTAGACTATATAAAAATTGATTGATTTTTTTTGATTGATTAATTAGTGCATTCATTGATTAGTTGATTAGTGATTGATAATGTTCGACGTATATCTAAAAGATTCTACAGGATATCAAAGACAATTAGGAACATTATATTTTGACAAATTGACATATTTGCAATATGATGGTTTATTATTTTCAAATATTCTTGATATGATCGAGGCATTAATTACTGAATGTCTTAAGAAATGTTCAGTAGAATTCAATATTGACGGATACAAACTAGTACCATATCTTCACAAATTAAAACAAGAAGCTTCTATTGATTCTTTTACTGATAATGGTGGTAATAGTAGTTGTAGTGAAAAGTATTGGGGTAGCGTGGCACAAGAATATTTTGATATGTTACAAGTATTTGAAGATTACCTGAATTATGATAAATCATCTATAATTGTATGCTCACGATAATTGATACTAATTGTCAAAGTTATCAAAAATCCCTTTGGTGTTCCCTTGCCAACCAGAATGTTACTAGGCAAGGGGGCTATGGGGGACGGGACGTCCCCCACCACTTAGAGTAATGCTTTCAATTGTGCCATAAGATCAGGATTATTTTTGAGTGCATTGATAATAGTTTGGGCAGTTTGTTTTCCATTAGAAGGTGGTTTTGCGACATTCGCCTTTGCACCGATAGCAGGCTGTCCATGATTATAAACATAATTATTAGATGAAAATACCTTTATTCTGCCGTTAGCATCTTTGTACACAGGCATGTTATGTAAACCATTGTTCAAGTTAGCAATTCCGTTCTTTGTAAATGATGGATCTGCGACCTGATTACTCCAAGATCCTTGTGCATTAGTCCTATGCGATGAACCTCCTATCCATCTAATGTTTACTGGGAAATCAGTAATGGTGCCATCGCCAGAATATTCTTGAAGTGTACATGTATTAACGCTTACGGCAGATTTATTATTGTAATGTACAGAAAATGCCATGATTGTACCAACTTCATTGTATGGACTCCATCCGCTATAAACATCATGTTCTAATTCATCATTATTATAATCATTCAATCCTCCATACATCAAACGTCTTGGAATACAAATTTGACCATCTGTTTGGATAACAATTGGAACACTAGAATAAAAAACACCTTTCTTTCCATATACCATAGCATAGGTGACAGTCATAGTTGTGTTGATAGTATTAGCTGGACACTTTGTAGGATCAGTTAGTGAAGCAATTGGAAATAAGGTATTTAATCCATCAAGACCATTATTATCAGGGAATGGAATACTCTGATATACAATGCATGCATAGTTCAAATCAATATTGTTACCTTGTGGTCCATTGCAGGTAGATTGATTGAAAAGTGCGGTGACATTGTTTCCAGAAACAATTTCCACTGGAGTAACAATAGATGTCAAAATGTAATCGTTTGTACTATCTGTCTTCAATGGCAACACATAGGATGTACCAACAGCAGGAGAACTATCACTTTGCACATTTCCGAGAAATGTGATAAGAGCATCACCAACACCATCCGATGCCAAACGATAATTACCAATAGACACATATCGAGCACCAATAGTTCCAGTTTGCGCAGCGCTATAATCATAAGTGGCAATAGTAACAGGGCTACTAGATGTTGGTAAATTGTAATAATCATAGCATGATGTCAAATTGCTTGAATCGGTCTTAGAAGCATAATATCTAATCATAATATATGTGTATTGGGTAGATCCTTGCACAATATACAGTGTATTATTATCAGTATAAGTACTAGAATTAATTTGAACAGCGTTTATGTTACTTGAACCACTGTAAGTAGTATTGTTGTAAACATAAATTGTTGATCCAGGAAACAACTGAGTAGTGAAATCAGTTGTTGATGTATTGCTACCATAGAATGAATAATTGATAACAACTGTATCATCATTACCACTCATCGTATTATAAGGAATACTGTTGAACTGAACACCAAGATTCATGAAGAGATCAACATTTGTGGGATAACTGTTGCTAATTGACGGAATGCTAAAATATGGTGGTTGTTGCACTGTGACAGGAGTACTACCTCCGTTTGTTGAAACACCACTAACAGTTGCACTTGATGTAGCAACTTCGCCACCAATACCATAACTGAATGTAACCTCGTGCACACTAGAAACATCATTAAAATAGATATCAGATACTTGAGAGCTCAATGTAACTTCAACAAGGCCAATAGTTATTCCATCTGGTACAAATGTGTAAATACCATTATCGCTACCAGAAATGATATTATTTTGAGGAAATGCTAATTGAATATTAGATGTACTATAACCTGCACGAATAATACCGGTAATAGAGCTAGGATTTGTCACTGGATCTAAGTATCCAGATATACTTGCATCGTATGAAGAAGCTGTGAAGTTCTTGTCTGCCGCGCCATATGTCACATTAATAGTATATGCCAAATCCTCCGCAACAGTACCACATGTTGACATGTAAATGTAATAATATCCTGTTCCTTTACTGAAATCTTTTGTCAATGTTCCAGATGTGTTAAAGTTAGTATTATCAATACTTAATGCAACAACAGCAGGGAAGCTGAAGTATGTATCAGCATATTGAGTTGTTGCAGTGAGATTGCCTGCATATCCTGCCAAACCTTCATATGCTTGATCTATAATGGTAAACTGAATATCTTGTACTCCGGCAGTACCAAATCCGTAAGTGTTAAGAGCGTTAGTTGTTGTAACAGTCATAGTAACTGCTTGTAAAGTATTATCTGTTCCTGTGTAAGAAAGACTTGCAGTCCCTTTAGTAATACCACCATCAGTACCGTTGTCTGTCACATTCGATCCACTAAACGTGTAAATAAATCCGTCAGTAGTTCCAGTAATAAGAAGGCTATGATTTCCAGAAACTGTCTTCGTAAGCATTTGAACATAATAAGTTATAGTGTAAGAAACAGTTGGGGTGCTTCCGGCATTATATGTGCCGACAGGAGCTTCATCGCTCGTGTACAATGTAGTGTTCTGATCATATCCAGAAGATACATCTCCTGAATCAAGAGAAACAATTGGATACAAGTAATCTGTTGTATTATTCACAATGCTGATCAAACTAGATGTAAAAATAGGATAAGTGTCAGAAGCATCTGGCATTGCGAAAAATTGGAAATCTGTCTGGGCACCAGTCTGATAATATTCACTATAATCGCCATAATGAACATGCTCATAAACATTGCTTGAACCAGCATCCCACACCTGAACCTTCCCTGAATTAGTAGAAGTATTAATGTAATCATCGTATGTTAAATAAGTAGTACCATCATCATAGCTCAAATATGTCAACAATTTAGCGGCATCGATATACAAGTTGCTGTTCGAAGTATCTTGAGTTGCATAAACGTAGAGAGGAAGGGCAAATGGTGTATCAACAGAGAATCTAATTCGTGGATTTGTGCTATTGTCCTCATAAACGCTGATACTTGTAGGACATGTGCATAATGTTGGATAAGTAACATTATCATTGATAGCATATGGGAAAGTTTCAATAGTACCAAAATCAGCATTATTAGCAGTTAATGTAACACTGAATGTGCAATTTCCAAGATAAACGTTCGAACAAGTCGCAAAATTGATAGTAACTGTCTGCTTGCGTGTACTATTTGTAACACTAATGCTCTCAGTATTTGATGTACCAAGAGCACCATAATATTTACTCGCAAATACACCACTAGTGAACAGCGTTCCAAGATCACCAGTGTAGATGTTACCAGCTGATATGTTTGGATCTACGAGAGCGTTGGGACCAACTGTCGGAAAGCATAAGGTCTCTGGTGTGAGAGTTACAGAAACACTGGTAGCGCTTGTGCTTACATTACCAGATGCAAATGTAATATTCTTTGATGTAATAGTACCATCATAATAGTTATTGTATCCAGAGCTGCTATGAGTAATACTATAAGAAGATTGTGTGTAATCATAATCAACAGCGACATAATTTGATGCATTAGATGAAATGAATGGATTTGCGCTAAAAGTTGATGCAAGAGTTGGCCAGTAGACGGCAAGATTGCTGGGAGAACCAAGTGAATTGTTTGCAATGTTTAATACACTGGTTGAATAGGTTAGAATGCCATATCTGTATGAGAGTGTACCTGAACCACCACTTGTTGTAACACTGTATGCTCCATTAGACATTGTGAGATAAGCAGTTCCACCATTTCCATAAAGTCCGACACAAATAGGAGAATCAACCGTGATAGTTCCAGATGATGGATTAACAATATTAACTGTGACCGGATGAGAAGATGAGTCAAATGCAACTGTACCAGATCCAATAATTTGAAGTTGACATCCATCATCATTAATATACATAGTAACATCTTCAAGATAAGTTGTTTCACTTGATGTAGTATCAATAAGAAGACCTGCGCCAAAAGAGCATGATGCGATCTTTGGCGAAACAGTTCCACTAACAAAAGTTGTCAATGTACTGGCTGTGCTTGTCAATGCATATGATCCTGATGAGTGATCGCTCATAAGATGAACACCTCGCTCGTATTCAAGAGAGAATTCACCTCCAAGAACTCCAAAATTGAATGTATTATGGCCGGAAGTGTAATAATAGTTGACGGTAACATTACAATCTCCTGCATGAAGTTTGCTGGATGCGCTACATGTCCCATAACTGTAACAATTAAGAACAATTGGGCTCGAAAATGTTAAAATACCTGATCCAGTAAGATTAAGAACGGCATAACCATTCTGTCCACTATTGCTCAATGTAGAATCAACAAGGGTCATAGCATTAGTGATATCAAATGTTACTTGATATGTTACTTGACTAAGAGTAACATGTGCAACATTTGTCTGATAATCACAGAATGTAATTCCACTAGAATTAATATGAGATATTGAATACACATTATTGTTACTATTATTGTCAGTGATTAAATAGATAGGTGACAAATACCAACTTCTGGTACTATTGGCACTGTAACTAAAGTTGTATGAAGGACCTTGTGTAAGATAGATAACTGCATTTGCAGGATTGTTCAATGTAAAAGAGTATGGCCATGTACCAGCATTCTGCATATTAAATTCAAGACCAGTACCAGCATTAATTGTACCTTCATCTATGATAAGAGGTGTTTGAAAAGTTGATGAATCTCCATATACTCCTATAAGTGTACAATTTGTAACATATTGAAGAGAGAGTTTTTGCTGACTTCCTACATTAGTACCACCAATAGTAACTGTTGTGACATTATGAGCATCAGCATAACCATATTGTGCAGTAGTATTTGAAGCATCGATTGTAAATGTTCCGGCAGTTATATTTGTCAAATTTATTGTATAGGTGCCATTTTGAGTGTTTAAGAAGACATTATTGTTTAAAACACTGATATTTGTTGTATTATCAAAATTCCATGTACCTGTTAAGTCGTTATCAGCATTCAGATAACATCTGAAATAATTTGTAATTGTTAAGCTAGATGAGAAAAAGTTCATACCATCTCCAGCATAAAACAAGACATAATCGCTCGAATTTGCACCACAATTGACAGAAACGTTACTAGAACCGCTGTAATTGACATTAAGAGCGTTGTTACCGTTTTCAGAGGATGCAGTAAAAGAAGAATTAACTAGATTAATCTGATTGTTATTTGCAATGTTTAAGGTTGCTCCTTGCTGAGCAGTAACCGAAACATTGCCGGTCAGACCAGAACCGTTCAATGTAAAGTTAAGAGGAACAGAGAAAGTTCCGAAAGTGAAATTACCTGTATTAAATCCAACCATATAGCCAACAAAATTGAAGTTTTGAAGGCTACTTAATGGCTCACTATAAGAGTATCCGGCAGGAACATTAACTGTCGGATTTCCTGTAACATTAACATTGCTAGAAGAGCCTGTAAGAGTCATGATTTTATAGCCACTACTAACATTAATAACATTAGATGTATCGAGACTCATCGTACCAGATCCTATTAAATTAGCTGTGATCGCATTAGATCCGGTCGAGTTAAAAGTGCAATCATCGAAAAGAAGACTGGCGCCGTCATTCACAGTAACAGCGAAATTCTTGAAAATTGATGCAGTAAATTCAACTCCATATGTGGCAATTATTACTGGTATATTGTCAGGAATAGTAACTTCGAGAGATATTGCGTAGTTAAATAGTAGTGAATATGCAGGATCCATTGTCATGTAAGTAGTTAAGTTAAGATTTAATTCAGAAGCAAATTCTGAACCAATTATAGCATAGATTATACCAGCGTTAAGCGTAAAATTATTAGTTGGTGAATATTGATGAAGTCCTCCTGTTATTGGATTAAGATAACAATTAATAATAGTTGAGATATTATTAATCGCATAATAGCCAAGTCCAGCTACCTTAAGAACATCAAAACCAGAATTGGTGTCAATATTATAAAGGTTCATTGTTAAACTATTGCCACCCATGCCACCAGTGCCAAAATTTATAACGGATGTGTGATTGATATTACTTCCGTATGTGTTCATAATTGTATGATAGTTGAATGTAACTGTACCATACATGTTAAGTGTTCTTCCTGAACCTCCAATTGATGATTCTCCAATATGGAGAGTATTAAAAGTAACAGGGCAATTGAAAGTACAATTGTTAAAATTGAGATTTACTGTTGCACCTGTTGCCATATAGAATACTATCGAATTCGAAGGACTTGTTATGCCATTGGGTAAATCAAGTCCTAGACATAGACTTGTTCCTGAGACAGTGTAAGTGTAACCATCAGCGAGTGTAATTTGTTGTTGTATATTTCCAGATTGTATATTTCCAGATGTCGTTAAAATATATCCACTGCCACCGGATAGATTGTCAAGAAGTATACTTCCTGTAGTAGACATATTAATATATAGTATAAGTAAGAAATTAAATTTTTATGTTCTTTAGAAGTTCTTAAGATACTTGAAGAAATTCTAAAGAACTTCTTAAATTTGCTGAAGGACGTTCGTCCCCTTGGGGACAGCTGTCCCCAATAGCCCCCTCGCTACGAAACTTACTAGTATGTGTTCTATACATGCCAAACAGAAATAAACATAAATAAAAAAATAGCTATATTAATTATATTAACTAGAACAGATCTCGATCTGTATCATTTGATGGAAGTTCTTAAAAAAGATTATACGTCAATTGATATCATAAACTTTCAAAAATATATTCAGTTAGATACAGTTCAAAATGAAGCTAAACTTCTTGTGGGAGACCAACATGCTCGTTATTTTCTAATTGCTTTTTACATTTATGGATATTGGCAAGATATTCTCGAAGATAAGCTAGAACCAATTTATTTTATCTGTAAACATATTGTTAATGAGTTTAAATTAGGACATATGACAACTAATACTATTGAACAAAATAATCAACTTATGGAATGTTTCATGGAACATTATGTAGAATATGAAATGAAAAATAAGATGGCTATAGTTAATAGTCTCTTATTACAGTATTTTGACATAAAAAATACTATTGGTAATTATATCAAAATACAATGTACGGAGAATACAGAGACTACAGAGAATACTACAAATGAGATTAATACAGAAATCATAAACACTTTAACTAATAGTCTTAGAACTGTAAAGAATCGATTACATAAATTTGAATCTGATCACATTATTGATGATTTTGAAAGTAAATATGCAATTGAAGAGATAATTTTACGTATTAAAATGTCTATGACGACAGGATTCGAATATATCGGTGATGAAATTTCTATTATTGCAAAAAGACTCTATTGGGATTCTTTTACTTTCAATCATATAAGTAACGATTTTACATACATTAAGACATTACTTAAATCATGCACTCCACATAGAACAGATCTACATGAAGAATATGATAGACATATAGATGTTGAATTTATAGACCAACAGATTAAGTTTGGTGTTTATAGTGTTGAAGAGTTTAACTCTCTGCTAGATTATGTTTTTGATAAGATTCAATATATTGATTCTGATGATGGAATTCAGAAAATTAACATATGGTACGTAAAATGGAATAAATTGAGACAATTACCGATTGCCAAAGAAGAAATAATACCTCTTGTTATGAGGGATATTACGAATAGACTTGAAAAAATTTATTATCTTGTTCATTGAGGGACACCTGTCCCCCCATAGCCCCCACTTGTTATGTATTTAATAAATTCCCTATGCTTTGGGAAAAATCTCTTAAGCAAAAAATATCATCATATATTTGCACCTTTTCCCTACTCTCTTCCCCTTTCCCCGAAATGTCTTCATGCATTGTATCAGCGAATGATATTAGTAATAACATTGCTGTTCATCAGTTGTTACAGATTTGTAAAATTACTCAATCAATGTTGGCAAACAACAAGATGGTATCTGATCCATTCACATTCGAACATGGGTTTGATATGACAGTTGCAACAGCAACTATTTGTATTAATCACTATGGTTATTCCGTACTACGAAAGTCACAGGGAAAGACATATATCTTGTATTGTAACTCATGTTGTTCAGGAATGAAATATCCTGAAGGATACACATCAGTATATCCTGTTCATATTAGCACGCAAAAGAAAGAATATAACAAGATTATTAGCGATGTGTTAGCAATGTTGACTCTGAAAGATGACGTTAGCATTGATAATGACAATAGCATTGCTGATGACAAAGCAGTTCAAGTTGAAGAGTGTGATGAAACACCACGACAAGTGAATCCATTGTCAATTGACAGTGATGTGATTATTCAGAATGATTAGTCTCTTAGTAGTCTTTTAGTCTTTTTATATAGAGTAGTCTCTTTTCTCTTTGGATATTAGATCATCATCCTATGTATCTTATCAAGACACGAATCATTACATTGATTATGATTCTCTTGGCATATACCAGTACATTGTTCTGAAGGCTCAAAACATATTACGTTAACATGATTTAAACCATACTTATTTAAGATTGTTCTTATATGTAAAAGATGCTTATCACTGTAAAGTATTATTTTCTTTAGGTATGGTTTAATATCAAGATATTCTGTATTTAGCATAATTTCCATATTATCTCTACTTAATTGCACGTTGTGGTGATCCTTTGCCTCGCCAATTGAGTATCTATATTCTTCTATGTTCTTTGTATCCTTTGGCATTTCAATAGCAAGCTCAGATAATAAATATGTTGGAATTTTATTAATCACATTAGCGTCAAGAATGTATACAATACTTCTGTGTCTTGCAGTAAATTTTCCTGTACATGTAAAATAAAATTTGTTCTTTATCTTTGCAATGTAATCAAACCAGATATAAAATTTTCCTTTAAATATTGAACCTTTTAAATATTTAAGTGTATTATCGATATTTTTAATATCTGATATATGTTGTAAATATATTATTTGATCCATCTTTTAATTATCTTTTAATTATTTTTACTTATATATTTACAACATATATCAGAAAAAAATAACTAAAAAATATAAATAAAAAATTATTCTCAGTATTCTATTTGTAATCATGACGTTTGTTAAGAAATTTGTGACTGAATTTGATAATGTGGCTGATCCTGTTCCACTGTACAAATCAATTATTACATTTTTTCGTCAACCAACATTATCACAAACAGATACAGTTAAAACATTGCTTAATAAGAAAGCATATAAGAAAGCATATCCAGAAAAATCAGAAGATGATCGATTTAGTGATTTCATTACGTTCATTATTAATCAATACGTGGGGGACGTGCCGTCCCCCATAGCCCCCTTGCTTGGGGAACCTATCTCAAACATGGGGGACGTTCCTACGACCTTGCCAAAGAAGGAACAAAAGAAGGAACAAAAGAAAGAACTAGTAGTTAACTTGACAAATAATTTTGCAAGTGCATTTGTAAAGTATTTTACTGATTCACAAGAAGATGCATACACGGCTGTCAGACCTGTATTTGATAATGGATCATATGCAAAGATTATCGATGCCATTAACCGTGTATTGCTTCCGAAGGGAGATGCACAAGTGTATGATCTAGAATCTATAGAGAATGAAATTGATAGTCCTTATTATGGAGCAGGTATTCTTAAAATGTCTTTCACGATTGCTAATGGTACTGATACGAATATAAATAATCAGAAAGTGCATCTAATTGCAGATTCAAACGATTATTATATATATGAAGCATTAGAGTTTAATCCAGAACAAGCACAAATTCTCGAAAATATACTTAACAGTTGCACTTGCACGCTACACAAGAGCCATTATTATAATATTGATGTTCTTAAACGATGTCAATCTGCTGATGAAATGTTAACTATTCTAAATTCTCTACAATTGACATCATATATTGGGAAATACAATGAATCTCTTCCTGAAGATGATGAAGATAGATTGAAAATGCGTAATGCTGTTCGCGGTATGTCAAATGTTTATGAAGATATTGTTAATGACGTTATTGGTAAGGTCTGCGTTTTCGAAAGCTCTTCAGATGATAATAACAAACATTTATGTTTGTATTTTTGTACAAATAGCAATAAAGTTTTAGAATCACTTAGAGACAGTTTCACTATTGAGCCTATGAATTCAATCGAAGAATTTGTCAAAGTGTGGTTCTCAAAAGATGATTGTACATTCTCTAGTCTTCTATAATCTTCTAAGAAGTTGTCTATTCTCAACCGGCAACTAACCAAAGCGAGGGGGTTATGGGGACAGCTGTCCCCCACTTAGTAAATAAACCATCCATTTGTATAACTGTATAAAGAAATAGCTTCATAATTTTGCGTTATGTATATGGAACTAGATCCTGAAATCAAGTTCCCAGTAAATGGTACAATTTGTATATTATTTATACTTGCAGATCTTCCTTCATCCACTACTACATAAAATTTACCTACTGGTAAAGTATTACTTTGTGGTAAGTATATTGAAACTGGACTACTGTATCCAGTAACAGCAATTATAGTATCTGATGAGAGACCAGTATAGTTAACTGATGTTACAATTCTGCCTAAAACTGTTGCCTGAGCTCCTGTTGCTCCTGTTGCTCCTTGAGGGCCTGTTTGTCCATAATTTGTTATTTGTGATACAGAAACATATATTGATGGACTGGATGGTCTAGTTGGAGCAGTTTGTGTACCAAGTGCAACCATTGATACATTGGTCGATGTGCAAGACCACAATATCTGAAAATAATCACCTGCATTTAAATATTGCTCATATGTCCATGATGCTGATATTACAGTTCCTGTTGTCTGAACTTGTTGATCACTTCCTGCAACATTAGTACCATTTATTGCCAACCATACGTCAATAACTACATTTGAACCCGTTGAATTTGAAAACTTTGATTCAAATGATATTAAAAATACGCCTGAATAAGCTACAGTGATACGCGAACCTGTCATAGTTACGCCATTACTTAATAAAGTTGTGTCGAATGCTGGCGCATTCGCTACGCCACTCCCTGCATTTGTCTGAGATGTGGTGCTTAAAAAAACACCATACAATCCGGTTGAGCCGATTGCTGAAGGACCTGTATAGCCTTGGAGGCCAGTATATCCAGTATCTCCTTTAATTCCTTGAAGACCTGTGTATCCAGTATCTCCTTTAATTCCTTGAAGACCTGTGTATCCAGTATCTCCTTTAATTCCTTGAAGACCTGTGTATCCTGTATATCACGTTGCTCCTTGAAAACCTGTGTATCCAGTTGCTCCTTGAAGACCTGTATAGCCAGTATCTCCTTTAATTCCTTGAAGACCTGTATATCCAGTATCTCCTTTAATTCCTTGAAGACCTGTATATCCAGTATCTCCTTTAATTCCTTGAAGACCTGTATATCCTGTATATCCAGTTGCTCCTTGAATACCTGTATAGCCAGTGTCTCCTTGAATACCTGTATATCCCGTTGCTCCTTGAAGACCTGTATATCCCGTTGCTCCTTGAAGACCTGTATATCCTGCATATCCAGTGTCTCCTTGAAGACCAGTATATCCAGTTAACCCTTGAAGACCTGTGTAGCCAGTTGCCCCTTGAAGTCCTGTGTAGCCAGTGTATCCCGTTGTTCCTTGAAGACTTGTGTAGCCAGTTGCCCCTTGAAGTCCTGTGTAGCCAGTGTATCCCGTTGTTCCTTGAAGACCTGTGTAGCCAGTTGCCCCTTGAAGTCCTGTGTAGCCAGTGTATCCCGTTGTTCCTTGAAGACTTGTGTAGCCAGTTGCCCCTTGAAGTCCTGTGTAGCCAGTTACCCCTTGAAGTCCTGTGTAGCCAGTTGCCCCTTGAAGACCCGTGTATCCAGTATCTCCTTTAAGACCTGTATATCCTGTGTAGCCAGTTGCCCCTTGAAGACCTGTATAGCCAGTATCTCCTTTAAGACCTGTATATCCTGTGTAGCCAGTTGTCCCTTGAAGACCTGTATATCCTGTGTAACCAGTTGCCCCTTGAAGACCTGTGTATCCAGTATATCCTGTTGCCCCTTGAAGTCCTGTGTATCCAGTATATCCTGTCCCTTGAAGTCCTGTGTAGCCAGTATATCCTGTTGCCCCTTGAAGTCCTGTGTAGCCAGTATATCCTGTTGCCCCTTGAAGTCCTGTGTAGCCTGTGTAGCCAGTATCTCCTTTAATTCCCATAGAATTAACGGTACCAGTAGGCCCTGTAAAACCTGTGGGTCCTGTAAACCCCATCGAATTTGTCCCTTTATGACCTCTATGACCTCTATGACCCCTATGACCTTTATGACCCCTATGGCCTCTTGGACCTCTTAATTCATTACAATTATGACTCTTATGACTCTTACTAATACCATGACTCTTACTAATACTATGACTCTTATGACTCCTATGAATTTTATGACTACTATGAACCCTATGAACCTTATGAGTACTTTTTGGTGTAATTGACCTTTTATGATTTTCAATTGAGCGATTGCATGCAATTACTGATTTAATAAAGTTAAAATTGGGTGTATAATATTCAATACATATATAATATTGTAATATTATATATATGATAATAATCAAAGTATCAAAGTATTCTCTTCTTATTCTCTTATCATTGTGTTTTTTTTAATCTATTTCTTATTAAAAGTATTTCATCAAGTGAATGTATGGATGATGATTTGACGATAATATCTTTCTTAGGATGATCTGTTTTCTTTAATTTATATTCACCTGATTTGATGATATTTATCAATTCATCTTTAGGATTTATTGGCCGATCATCAGTGTTTTTTGTATATTTTGTATATTCTGTCTTTTTTAATTTGTATTCGCCTGATTTAATACTATTAATAAATGCATCTTTTTGATCTTTTTGTTTTTCTTGATGATTTAAAACATTTGATTTCTTTTTGAGAATTAATGGCTTTGAATCAAATGCTCCCATTGGAGGAGGAGGAGGAGGAGGAGGAGGTGGAGGTGGTGGAGGAGGTATTGAAGATGATACATCTAAAGGTACTTTTTGCTCATTATCATCAAAATTTGTAAATGTTTGATTTTTCCCTTTGTTCCCACTAGGCCTATTAGGCTTATTATCATTTGCAAGACTTTCTGGAAATTTTAATTCAATATCTAACAATGAAGCCTTGCCAGACCAATAAACAATTTGTAAACATTCCCATGTTACCCCATAACATTTTAAATCTTTCCTATACCATACATGTTTCAATTTAATTAACGCATATACAAGATCACCTTCTGTAATACTAGATAAGTTTTGTGTGTTTTTGTCTTTATCAAAAATCTCGCACTGAGGATTTAATTTTATTTTCATCATTGTATTTGCCTTTGTTGAATTTCTGAAAGACCAATCGTCACTATTTAAATGCTCTTTATTCTCTACTACTACTATGTGCTCTTTAATAGTTTTCGTTACATAATCTTCTATTATTCCAACAAATTCAGAAAATTTATCTAATGTATCATCGTCAAACACTATGTGGAAATAATATTCTTTTTTTCCAACAATAAATTCATCATATTGAATTCCATAATGAAGTTTTGATAATGGGGTAACTATATTAAAATCTCTATTCCGATATGTAACCTCTCTTATGCAATTGTTTTTTATGTGATATTCATTTTTAAACTTAAGACGTGTTAAATCAGATTCTTTAAATTTATTATAATCATATATTTCCATATTATCTTATTATATCTTATTATATCTACTATTATATCTATTATATCCATTATAACATATATTGGTTGCAAAGTGCTTATAAAATATAAAGTGCTTATAAAATATAAGAGAGTTTTCTGAATATTTGGTATGCAACTTTAATGTTGTACATATTTATATTTGCATCTACATTAAAAATGATTATTTTAATCTTTAAAAAATAAAATCTATGTCCGTTAAATAAAATATGCCTCCAAAAGCATTATGCATAGATATAAAAAAAATCCCAATAAAGCCGTTAAACCCATTAAACCCAATAAAGCCAATAAAAAAAGAAGAATCACATGAATGTAATGTATGTTTATCAGATATCATATTAGGTAAATACATAATGTGTCAAATGTGCAAAGGAACAACATGCACCGAATGTCAGTTAGAATATGGTAAGCCATTTTGTGCAAATGCCGAATGTAATTATCAATACACACAATATCAATTAATATTAACTTATTCGAAGGCTGTTTTAGATAACAGCAATATGGGAAGATACTGGAGAGAAATTTATCTAGAACGTGAAAAACAGTTATTACCATTAGCTCAAATGTATATTGATCATGATGAAAAGTATGAGAAGTTTCGAAGAAATATGCGGTTTGGTAGTTTTAATAAAATTGACCCTGTCGAAAAAAAAACATTTGAAGACTTTTGTTCACAAAGCGATGTTATACTGCAAAAATGTCCTTCAAGAAATTGTAGTTCATACATTTCTGGTACAACAATGTTTTGTCAAAAATGTGGTGTAAAATTTTGCACTAAGTGTAATGAACCAGAATCTGTTGGACATGTGTGTGATGAATCCACAATTAAAACAATAGCTGAAATAAAAAACAATAGTAAACCATGTCCAAACTGTTATGTCAGAATTCAAAAAAGTGAAGGTTGTGATCACATGAGATGCACAAATTGTTCAACATTCTTTTCATATAGTACATTAAAAGTACATAAGAAAAACTCAAATCCTATTAAAGATGATGAAGTTTTTGGATCAGGTAACTTATCAAATAAATTATCAAGTAAAAAATTAACTCCTCTTGATCATTCGCCTAATTCGCCTAATTCGCCTAATTCACCTGAATGTTCAATGGAAGGCTCAATAGAAGGATCAAATGCATCAGATAATGATGAATGTTCTGGTTCTAGTGCAATATCATTACCTCACAATAAAATGACATCAATATGTTTTGAAGATTGCTGTGATACAGAAGGATTAATAGTAAGTGGAGATCATCAATACATGAGAGAAAATGTCCTTCTTAATAGAGATCCATATTCATTATTATATATTTATAATAATAATTATCAAACTTACAAGATTAGTCGCAAATATATGAAATCTCTATTTGACGATAGGATAAAATTCCTTAAAGGTACAATAAAGATAGACAAGTGGATAGATAATATATATAAAAATGAGTTCGAATATCATCGTTCTATTGCTATATCAGATGTTTTAAGATCTTATCTTAAAATGATATCTTATTATATAACAAATGATTTAGTTAATAAGAAATTACTTGAAAACATTAAAACTCATAATACTAAGCTTGAAGAAATATACTATACTTATGGTGATACGCTTTTTAAAATAAATGATGTAAATTCAGTAGACACGATATCATGGATAGTAGATAAAAAGAAAGTAATTACTTGAGTAAAAAATAAATAACTATTTTATAAGTTCTTTGTATACTTGACAGATATGCAAAGAACATTTATAGGACAACCGTGTCAGCAATATCAGCAACAACAACCATGTCAGCAATATCAGCAACAGCAAACAGATATTAAAAACATTCAGTCTGTGTTAGGTAATTTAAATGCGCAAGTAATAAGTTTAGCAAATACTATCTCAACAATGAATGCATCAATATATGCGAATCAGCAATTGATCTTATCAATGCAATCTCAAATAAATTCACTCAAACAAAATGTATCGAAGATAAATAGTGATGTAAACTGTCCTACAAACGATATACCTGCATGGTCTCAATTAAGATCACCTTGGTAAATATTCTCTTCTTTTTAATATAATATACTAAGAAGAAGTAGATAATTTCTTAATAATATTAGACAATTTAATAAGACTTTGCGCGTTTTTATCAGTTCCGTTTATAAGCATTCTATTAATTTCATATAAATCAATTGTCATATGACAATTGAGATATTTTCTATACATCTTTATAATATCACTGAGTACTATTTTATTATTCTTTGTATCTATTTGAATAGTTTTATCATCAAGTATCTCATATTCATTAATCTCGTATTCGTCTATATCTGATGTAGATGTTTCTGTTCTTATTATCAATTGCTCTCTTGGATATAATTCATGCTTTTCCAGAAAAGACAATTTAATCTTATTTGATTTTGGCATAGTTATCTTTTTATCAACTATAATCTCTTGCAATGCAAGTAAATTATTCTTTGGGTCGTAAAAACTAACTGTCAATTTATCCAATTCAATAGGAGATGAAAATGTTTGAATACAACTACCATGGTCAGGAACATATTGATAATCATTCTCATATTTGTTCTTTAATACTAATTTACCAAAATAAGCAGTTTTCTTTGAAGTGTAACATTTGCCATTAATTTCATCAAATTTAATATAAATGTACGGAAGATCATCAAGAAGATAGTATTTTTTAAAAACTATTGAAGATAAACCAATCTTAGAAATGTTTCCATATTTCACAAATCTAACTTCATATGTTGGAGTTTGCAAATTTTCTGAATCAAATACCATAAGATCATATTGTAAACTTAATGATAGATTGTATATTAAAAAAAACACATTATCCATTTCTGGCAAAACATTTTCATTTATTGGCAGTAATGTTCCGTTAGCATTAATAGTATTGTTTGAGCCTACATTGGAGCCTTTTATTCCATTTAACCATGAATCTGTATCTTGATTTTTAGTTTGTTCGACTTCGTAATCATCATTGGTCGAGTATGTAACATCTTGATCACCTCTTCTGCGTCTTCCTCGTGGTTCATCAGTATCTATTTTTTCTCTTTCCTGCTGTTCTCTCTTTTTTTTATCTGTATAGTACTTATTTGCTAACATTTGCAAAAACTGTGCACTCATAAATTTAACTTTAAAATCACGAGGATTATATGCGAGATGTTCCATATATTTATCATTCGATCCTATCTCTTTCATCAAGTATTGTAATAAGTCAGGATCTTTTGTACCTACACGTGTTTCTACTAACATATTAAATAATATCGTTTCTAAATTTGTATTAGCCATAAATAGTACTTAAAAATTTATAGTAATAATCTATATTCACATGTACATTAATATTTTATGTCATTTGTACGAGGAATTATTTAAGCTCAAAGAACTCCCAGAAGAGTTCTTTGGAGTTCTCTTGGAGTTCTCTTGGAGTTCTCTTGGAGTCTTTGAAAATTAACAAGAAGTACAGAAAAGCCTTAAATATTCCTCGTACAATATATAGAACTTATAAGTAAATAATGAGTATGGATAATAGTGATAATAGTGATAATAGTGAAGGAATGACACTAGAATCTCCACAAGAAAATGAAAAAAAAATATTAACAAAAAACATTGAGGATATGAATCAAGATCCATCAACCAAATTTATCAAATGGGAAAATATAAGCGATTCATTGGATGATATATTTGATCATATACTCGATATAGGTGATGATCCAATTATACCATTTCTTGAGGATGTTCTAAAAGTAAACATGATCGGACTTAATCATGTTCCATATAACACCAGTATGTTTAATGCATTGATCGAAGCATATGTAAATGATGATATATTTGATAGCGATGCAAAAAGATATTATACAATTGAGAAATATAAAACGATATACAATAGTCATGCAGTAAATAATGATGCATTAAGCAATTTTAAGAAAGGTATTTTTGATTCAAATCTTATTCCATATGTCAGAGAATTAGCTAATATGAATATCTCTTCAAAAAAAGATAAGGAGAGAGAAGTACTTCGTGGATTATCTGCACATTATGTGAATAATATTGATGCCGATTATGAAGGTTCATTGCGTACAAACATTTATTCAACAGAATCAGAAAAAGCACGAAGTTTAAGAAATACAAATGTATCAGCAATTGTTGAACCTATTGCTAATCTTGGAAACATTCAATCATACTGCGTTAATGTGTTATCAACTGTAGGGTCAATAGAACATATAGGATCTAAATACATCATTAATCAAGGTCTGCGTCGCGTGGAAGCAGATTTAAAGAATTCAGAAGGTCACATCATAAATGCGACAACTAAGTATCATCTTATTACACATGAATTTGTTTTTTCTGATAGAGAAAAAGAAATTATGAACATATCAGATATTGATCAAGAATATTCTAAAAGATTATATGCTATTTCTCAAGAACCTGTAGAAAATTTTTGGCAATTGTGTAAAAAACTTAATAAATATGGATTAAAGCCACATCATTTCTACAATTATCTTTTGGCTTACAATGATACGATGTTTAAAAACGAAGTACAGAAAATTATCACTGGACAAAAGATTACATTATCACTATTTATGGCACCAACAACTGTCAAGAAAGTAATAGAAATAAATTTTTTGAAAAGTTCTGATAACAATGAAGTAGCTAACGGCAATAAGATATTAGATCTTTATAAACGTTTTCATGAAAGTGTTTATTTTCCATTTGTTCACATGGAAGAAAAGGACAAAGATAAGAAAATAATATATACAAATAATCCATCAGAAAGAAACGATATTAATAATATTAAAGATTATGTAATGACAATTGATTGTAATCGTAAATATTATGCTACTCTTCTCTCTGAATCGCTAAAAGCCTCAAAGGCCTCGAAGGCCTCGAAAGGCTCAAAGGCCTCAGAATTTCCTAAACACATAAACACAAAGAAAGCTATCGAGTATGATTCATTCACAAATTTCGTGAACAGTGTAAGAAATGCTGTAGTCAGAACTGAAGATGATACACTTATGCGATTCTATTACAATGATAAATTGTATACTTACAATGATTATAAGAATTTATTGAAAACATATATTCCTACAGTTCATGAAAAAGATCTTGGATCTAATGTAGATCCAAATCTAGATATCGATTCATGCATTGATAGCCTTAGTGCAAGACTTGTTCCTATGACATTTGATGAGCCTAAACAATCTCTAATTTACACTCTTGGAGATAAGATTAGAGAGTATCTTGCAAGTTGTTCGAATGATATTGAAAAATATAAACTTGCTGTGGAAAATCTTACAAATATTGAACATATGTATTACTATAAAACAATTCCTATCATATGTGAACATGAATATATGTCTAATATTGGTAACGATATATCTGCATATTCAGTTAACGGATGTTGTAAATTTTGTGGTGATGAGATAGAAAAGATAGATATTGATTTTGGATTGCAAGGAATTATTGCAAGTGGTGATATAGCATTAGCGGAAGCACTTAAAGCATCTGAATCTAAAAACGCTCAAAACTCTAAAGGCAATAAAAATGTCAAAGGGAATGTTTTTAACACAAAGAAGATTTGTGTTAAAAACATTAATGACAATCATTTCATTTTTGATAAAGAACAATTTGATAAATTTAATAACATGTTGAGAACTGTCACAACAAGATTTAATTTAATTAAAAGTCCAATAAGATTATTGGACTTTAATTATGAGCTGACGGCTAAAGAAATCGCTAAATATATCACGTTCAATTATTCTACTATAACAACAAGTCCGATAGATAAAGACAATGTAACATATTTTAAACAGAAAGTTGCTTTAAGAGACGCAAAACAATTACCAAAACAGTTAAAAGATATATGGTCTGTGTTTTATCCATTTTCTCTAAATGACGATAATACATTTGGATTAATTGTTCAAAAAGTGGTTTTACAATTCTTCACAAAATTATCAGGATTTTCGGGATCTTCAGGATCAGTAGACTATGAATATTTTACATACATGATAGTCAATGAACTTAAAAGATTGTCAAAATATGATAACTCTCAGCCTAACAGAGTAGTTACTAAAGCAAAGAATGTTATTAACGATGGTAAATTATCAACATACATTAATAACCTAAATTTGAAATACAAGTTAACAACAAAATCTGTAAATGATAAATCTGTTGTCACAGAGCGTGAATATATAGATACAGGCAAAACATCATATTGTAAGAAATATTTTAATTTTATTGCATATGATTCAAATAATCTTATACACTTAAAAAATAAATACTATTATGGAAAGAAAATAGTTGAAGATGATTCAATGAGTACTACAACTTCATCAAAATCAGATGATGATAGTGGAGACACTTATGACGGTTCAGATGAGCAATTAGGACAAGGTGAAGCAAGTCTAGATGATGGTATTAGTCAAATGTTCGAAGAATCAATATTTGAATCTGATTAAGTGGGTGGGGGACAGCTGTCCCCCATAACCCCCTCGCTCGGGGGACGGCACGTCCCCTTATTTGTTCAATTGAATACTCTCAACCTAAAGTGAATTATATATCTTAACAATTTGTTCTATTAAATCACTTAATCCATCTCCTCCTTCTGATTCTGGGAAATCATAAATTTGATGAACAAGAATACCATCATCTTTTTGATCATATGTGTAACATTTTGTCTCTTCAAGAATCGTTCCTAATGTACTATCCTCATTTTCAATAAACAATGGCCATTTTTTCTCAAGTTTTTTGGCATTGAATTTTTCTAGCTTTTCAATAAGTGTATCAATACTTAGCAATAACAAGTAGTTTTCTTTTAGATCAGCGTTTGTCACTATTTCATCAGGCATATGATGATTACCATAATAATCAATAGTAAAATAAACTTTTTGTGGTTGTTCTGTTTCGATCTCTTTACTTTGTGCTGATTCAGGAAGTGCAGTCTTTCTCTTATTGTAATTAATCTTCCTTTCGTTAATTGATTGACTACTTTGGTCACTTTGGTCATTGAAATCAAAATAATAATAACAATTACAACACTTATATCTTGTATTATCTCTGCCTTTGCCCATTGACATTTTCGCTTTTATTTCAATCACTTCATTTGATCTTGGAACAATTCCTATATCATTGCATGTTATAACTTTTTTATCTTCATGAGGAGTAAGAATTTTAATACCTTCAACTCTCTGTTTTAAAGTATATGTGTTATATCGTGAAAAATTAACTATTTCAATATCATCGTTATCCGGATTATATGCGTATGCATCAACTTCTTGTAGAAGTATACGTCTCAATGCACTAACTACACAAGTATCAGTATTTTCAAAAACGTATGTTATCATATTAGTAATACTTTCCGAATTTACATCAAAATGAAGACATTTCTTTGCAATAAGAGGTGAATATTTATGTTCGTGTTTACGACACTGAGCTTCGACTCCCTCCTGCAATAATAAGGACATTTTGTTATATATTGAATATAATTATTTTTTTTCATTTTTATTTTATATCAATAATTATGTTTAGGAGACAAAATACAACAAGGAACACAATGAATATAAGAAATACACAAAGTGAACAAAATAAAAAAATATTAAATGTAACACTTTCTGATTTAGAACATGTTTTTTGTAGTTATGTCGCAAGAAGTAGTTCTACAAAAGGAAGGGTCATGGAGAACCAAGGTTCCCCACCAGAAGGAGGGGTCATGGGGAACCTTGGTTCCCCACCAGAAGGAGGGGTCATGGGGAACCTTGGTTCCCCACCAGAAGGAGGGGTCATGGGGAACCTTGGTTCCCCACCAGTAAATATATGCATATATAAAAATTCAACTAAGTATTATTTGTCTGTTCATGAATTTGAAAATATTGTTGATTTATATTACAATGATGATATATCTGGAAGACAACAATGGACTTTAGAAAAAGTTAATAATGAATACTTAATAATAGCAAATGGCAGAAGTTCACCAGAAAAATACCTTGGCAAAATAGATCAAACCTTAAAACTTTTTAAGGAACCAAATATAAATTGTTTTTGGAATAGTAATAATAGCAATAATAGCAATTTTGTTGAAGGAGAACAGACTTCTTTAATAAACACAGGAATTGATAGTAAACCTTATGTGTTTAATAATGATTTAGTAATTGTCAATGAGAACATTTTTGCAGATAAATTTTACTTATCTGTTCATAAATTTAAAGATATAGTTGATCTATATTTTTGTGATGATGAATCAGGTAGACAAAAATGGACAGTTACGAAGACAGAAAATACAGAAGAAAATACAGAAGAAAATACAGCAGATAGTTATATCATATCATTAAAAGGAGGGAGGAAAGATAGGAAGAAATATTTATCTTATCGTTACAATAATACTACTAATACTAATACTACTAATGCAAATGATACTACTATTACATTAAAAATACAGTCATCAATAAAGAGTAATTGTTTATTCAGTATTATAGATAATAAATTAATTATTCCAGAAAATACCAATTTACTTAATAATTTGAATGATTTGAATGATTTAAATAATATCGATTCTTTAAGTGCTTTAAGTAATTCAACAAATAATAACGACGATGAACAAAAACCTAAACTAAATATTCTTCTCAGAGGACATATAAGAACAGGATTTAAAGACTCGCATCTATTTGATTTTATATCTCTTCTTGATAAATTCTACAATATTCATATTTATATACGCACATGGACATATACTGAAGCAAATAGAAGTTGGAGGAAATTAAATCCATCAACAAAACAACATGTCTCAAAATCTGTTATAAGTAGGTATTTCAAACATCTTGCTGGTAAAATAGTTTCAATAATTATTGATGATGATAGCAAAATCAAAGATAAACTTGTTGGTAAAACTATATTTAAATGGAAAGCATGTTTACCGTTAATATGTTGGAAATTTATGTGGTATGGACAACATGTCGGAATAAATTCTCTCTCGAATGCTACTAATACTAAAAAAGAGTACGTATTGAATACACGATTTGATATATTTAACGTAGTTTATAATAATTTGGATCATAGTCCATCAGCATTCAACAATTACTTAGCAATGATATCATTATGTATGGATAATAATAATGATATCAGATTTACATGCCCTCATAATGTATGTGGAATAGATAATTTTTATATAGGCAAAGTTGAATGTGTTCGAACTTTAATAGATGAATTTCACTTTAATCTAGATAAACATTTAGATACAATGCCACCTTATCAAGAGCATGAAGTATTTATAACTGCACATAAATTATTTAATAATGTTGATGGCGGATATAAGCCTAATTAAATACAAGAATACCAAGAATACAAGAATACAATTGGTATTTTATAATTCATCTAAATTAATAAAATGATTATAATTATTATTATATTCGGTAACATCGCAATCTAAAAATCGTCTTAAAAAATATACATAATTGCGTATATGTATTTCTCCACAATAAACAATCATGTTTTTAATATTTAATGATCTTTTAAACATTCTGGCCAAACCATAAATATCCATTATGATAGTACGAAATTCAATAAATAAATCACACATTTTGATTAATAATTTGTAATCATCTTTTAATAATTTATTCATATTTTGGTCTTTAGTTATTTCATCATAATAATTACTGTAATATTCACTCATATAATCTATATAATCATATATTTCATCTTTTACGGATGATAGTTCAATTTCTTTAGTAATTTTAACATCTGTTTTAATAATATTATTACATATATCTGCAATATATTTTGTATAATATTCTCTATCAAATATGTCATTAAATGTTACATCTTTTTTTTTAATTTTACCATATCTAAAATGATATAATGCCTGAAAATTATGTTTAATGTATCTTGTTTCATCTATATTACGATGCACAAAATCGTTCAATATATGAACAATTTCAACAAGTTGTTCATCAAAAACATTTGTGTATTTAATTCTATAATCAATATAATGAGCTCTTAAATTTTTGTATTCACATTTACTCTTGTCATAACTCAAACATGATTTAAAAGTTTCATCAATTAGATACATTGAAGTAGCACTCATTTTATTACCTTGTATAGAATCTTTTGATGATTGAAAATCATATTCGTAAAAAAAATCATAATTCGTGTCTTTGTTTTGTGTTACTAATGATTTTAAATAAAATGCAAAAGGTAACCCTGCCTTATTATTAACATTAAATTGTTTAAATGTTAGTGGAGCATGCCATTCGCCATACATAGTAATATTAATTCCTTTATAATTACATCTATAACATGTTGATGGTCCGATAATAATAGAAACAAGATCTAATGGCAATTCATCACAAGATTGTTTAACAAAATTTTGTATATCAGGTCTATCTTCATACTTATGTTCTAATTTTCTTTTTGGATCACATTTAATAATAATGTTGCTTTCCAAATAATCTGGGCTATTTAAAAATTCACATACTTCTTCCTTAGATAACATATCAATAGTCTTGTCGTTAATTTTTAAAAATCCTACATCAGTTAGAATTTGTTTTAATTTTGACAGTGACACACCTTCGCCAGACTCACTCGAACAAAATTTATTATATGTATAATTAATTACTTCATTTGATTCTTTATCTTCAAAATTTTCGTATAATATATCTAATGCCTTTTGATTCTTTAATTTTTTAGCAATCTTAAATGCAATATCTGGAGGAGGAACTCCATTCATAGCCAGCGTTTCAACACTGACATTTTCATTTAACTTAATAAAAGGAACATATAAATCACTCGCGGGTTTGTAACTTTCAATGATTATATCTATTATGTTAGAGTCATTTGTACTTTCAATAATTTTCTCTATTGTGTCATAATTAACAAATTGTAATAGTAATGATATTATATCCTCATTATTAATACGTATAGCTTCTTGAAAATCACTAAATGATACATCTTTAGTTTTACTATTCAATAGTTTTTTTATATTTGCAAGATTTTCGGTTCTTATAGACTCAATTAATGTTGACATGTTCCTGTATATTATAGTAAAATATTAAATGATTCAATAAAATATTAAGAACATAATTATAGACTCGTTTGAGATTTCTTAATATTAGGAAATTTTCTATTTATTATATATACACAAAAAAAATGGAAAACTTTAGTGGTCATCGCCTTCGCGTTACAACTGTCGATATTCTTGTTCGTGCATTGAAGTACTTCATTGAGGGTGGTGCTGTTGCCTTCGCCGCCTATGTTATTCCCCAAAGAAAGTTGAATGTTAAAGAGATTTTAACAATTGCAATCACTGCCGCCGCCATTTTCGCAATTCTCGACTTGTTTGCCCCTGCTGTCGGCACAGCTTCTCGTCAAGGTGCTGGTCTTGGTATCGGTGCAGGCCTTGTTGGATTTCAAGGAATTAATCTTGGTCAAGGTTTAGCCATTCCAGGAGTGCCAGCTCTTGCGTAATAATTTAAAACGATTAAAAGACTAAAAGACTAAAAGAAAAAAGATTAAATCGTAATCTTTCCCTTCTTTAATTGATCCTTTCTTGCATAGAAATCTCTTGCACGTTGATCAAATTCTCTATCGTTATCTAATAATAGTTCATATAATTCATCACACATCTCATCAGTTATTGAATAGTGTGAACTGTTAATATCATAAGATCTCCAAGGAATCCATTTCCCAACAGGAACAACCCATTTACTTGTAGGTTCTTTTGGCATTTTTGATGCAAATGTCTCTGCTTTTCCCTTTGATGAAAAAACACCTGTGATTTTAACTCCACGTTTATTTGTCTCTTTTCCATGAAGCTTTTCATAATTTGAATCCAAATTTTTAACATTAGCAACAATATAGTTATTAAACTTATATTCTAAGTCATCAACATTATCAGTAAAAGGTCTTTGTGGTGCATTAAATTCTCCATCCTTTATTTTCAAATATTTCAACATAGATATAACATTGTCAATCATACGATTATCCCTATTGTATTTCAATGATCTATATCTTGCAATCTCATCATCTGCACGTTTTGTTATATCTGACACAACTTTATTATAAATAATTGTTGCCATATCTGCAAGTAATTTATTACCTTCATTATGATATATATCATTAACAGTCTTCATAGAGCTTTTTAATGACTGGTCTACAGGTGAAATGAATGTAACAACCGCCCAGTTTTGGCAGTCTGCATTTGAAACTGTTGTAACAAATGGCTGATCATTATACTTTGCAAGAAAGTCCATTTTTTAGTACTTAATGAGAGTAAAAGTAGTATATATTATTGCATGTTCTTCTTTTTATATTCTTTTTGGTGGGGGGACGTGCCGTCCCCCATGACCCCCTTGCCAAGGAACTTTCTTTGTGTAACAGTGGTGTTTCAACAAATAACCAAAGCGAGGGGGTTATGGGAGACAGCTGTCCCCCAAGCGAGGGGGCATAGGGGACAGCTGTCCCCTAAGCTGTCCCCTAATTAATCATCATCAATATTAATAAGACATTTAGGAATTTCCTTTAAATTTGAAGAACTTTCGTCTTCGACATCACTATTATCACCGTTATCGCTATTTGTGTCATTTGTGTCATTAGTGTCATTAGTGTCATTAGTGTCATTTTTTAGTATGTGTGAATATAATTCACTAGATCCTTTTGGCCACATATCAAGATCAACTTTATATTTATCAATTTGATACTGTTCTGATACATATAATTTATTTCGTGTATATCCTTGTTTAACAAAATTACCACACTTGTCGATAATATCAACAATTAACGGTCTTACATCATGTACTTTTCGTAAAATTCTTCCAACTGCTTGTTCAACCTCCGTCATTGGTGTCGCCATAATAAGAGTATTTAGATCTGGAATATCAAGACCTTCTGAAGCTATTTGATAAGTTCCTAGGATTATATCACATTTTGCACTTTCATCAAGCATTCTTCGATGTTCTATTTTACTTTTACCTTGATTACCTCTATAAAATCCAACTGTACCTATACCTGCTCCAGAAAGCATTGAATGCAACTTATCAAGATGTGCTCTTATTCCGCTTAAGACAAGAATCTTCCTAGATTTGTTGTTTGTACGTAAGCAAGTAATAATTCCTGTTATTAAAAGGTTCCTAGAATAAAGTGATGTTAAAGCATTGACCATACCTGTCGTGTTTTTATGGCCAGTGCTATTATAAAGAGTTTCGTAATTGTTTGAAGTACTTTCTAGTTGTAACTTTTTTACAAGAACATTCGTATTACCAGAACGTTTTTCTGAATGACACAAGTCACCAAGATAGTAATTAATTACTCTAGTTAGTCCGTCTTTTCTTTGTGGAGTGGCACTCAATCCCAGAACATATTTACAATTAATTTTTGGTAATGCTAATGAAAACATTTCACTTCCCAAATGATGACACTCATCTACAATAAACATTCCAAATGTTTTAAATTCCTCTTTGTTGTATTCTCGTTTGCTTAATGTATGTACAATAGCTATTACAAAATCTTTATTCTCTATATCAAATATGTCTTGTTGAATTCTACCAATACGCGCTTTGCCTCCAGTAAATTTTGTTATTGCTTCAGCCCATTGATCTGCCAAAAATTCTTTGTTAACTACAATGCCAGTCTTATATCCAAAAAGAGTTGCTATATAAATTCCAATTGCTGTTTTACCAAAACCACATGGAAGAGATAATAGTGCGCCACCTCCTGTTTTTAATGCATTAATAGTTTTTTCAATGCCTGTTTTTTGATGAGGGAGCATATTAAAAATAAATTTGATATCAGATGACATTTTATCTCCTTGTGCAAAATTTACTTTTTCAGGAATGCCAAATTCTTTTTTACCATAAAATCTAGGTACTATAAAATAATTTGGTGTTTCTGTATATATCTTAAATGATGGTGGTTTTGCTCCAGAAAACGAAGAGAAAGATGCAAGAACAATAGGAGAAACAGTCAAATCTTTCTGAATTTTAACTATTTCGTCTGGTTTTAAACACTTTTTATGTAGCAAATAACCATCATGTCTTAAGTGACGATGCATAGGCTTGGGGGACGTTCGTTCCCCATTACCCCCTCGCTTGGTGAACGTTCGTTCACCATTACCCCCTCGCTTTGGTTGATTTTCTTGTTTTATCTCTTGTTTTGAAACTTGTTCATCGTTTGAATTTGATTGTATCTTCTTATTTACTACGAGCTTAATCTTATTATTTTGGTGATCATTCTTTATTTGTTCATTAATTTTTGGATTAGGTTCTGTATTTTTCGTAACAGCAATAGGACCATTCTCAGTAATAAAACATAATTTTGTATCAATTGGCGTAAATGAACGAACACCTGACATTTTTTGTCAAGAATATTTTATTAAATTATTTAAATTATATCAAATCATATTAAGCATTTTTTCTTTATATTCTCAACAAATAACCAAAGCGAGGGGATTATGGTGAACGAACGTTCCCCAAAAAATGAGAGGAGGGGGTTATGGGGGAACCTAGGTTCCCCCAAGCGAGGGGCTAATGGTGAACGAACGTTCCCCAAAAAA
>Ga0208507_1000135_pt1 | contig 56598 bp, 46 predicted proteins | sample CryBogCBH12Aug01_FD_184626 | JGI IMG/M metagenome (GOLD analysis project Ga0208507, IMG submission 184626) | Freshwater microbial communities from Crystal Bog, Wisconsin, USA - CBH12Aug09.1 (SPAdes) (version 2) | ecosystem: Environmental > Aquatic > Freshwater > Lake | place: Crystal Bog...
CGGCACCCTGCTCGCCGCCCACGACCCCCTGACCTATCCGCCGACCCGCAAGGGGGAGGTGGTCGAGGACTTCTTCGGCGCCCGGGTTGCGGACCCCTACCGCTGGCTGGAGGAGGACAACTCCCCGGAGACCAAGGCCTGGGTGGAGGCCCAGAACCAGGTGACCTTCGCCTACCTGGAGGCCATCCCCGCGCGCCAGCAGCTGCGAGAGCGCATGACGCGGCTCTGGGACTTCGAGAAGTTCAGCGCCCCCTTCAAGCGGGGCGGGCGCTACTTCTACTCCCACAACACCGGCCTGCAGAACCAGGCGGTCCTCTTCGTTACCGAGGAGGCCGGGGCCCGGGGCCGGGTGCTGCTGGATCCCAACACCCTCAGCAAGGACGGCACCGTGGCCCTCAGTGGCCTGAGCGTCACCCTGGATGGCCGGCTCATGGCCTACGCCGTGGCCGAGGCCGGATCCGACTGGCAGACCTGGAAGGTGCGGGACGTGGCCACGGGCAAGGATCTCTCGGACGAGGTCCGCTGGTCCAAGGCCAGCGGCGCCTCCTGGCTGAAGGACGGTACCGGCTTCTTCTACAGCCGCTACGAGGCCCCCAAGACCGGCGGGGCCCTCACCGGTGTGAACCAGAACCACCTGCTCTGCTTCCACAAGCTGGGTACGGTCCAGGCCGACGATGTGCTCATCTACCAGCGGCCCGACCAGCCCGAGTGGTACCTGGGCGGCTCGGTCACCGAGGACGGTCGCTGGCTGGTCATCTACGGCAGCAAGGGCACCAACCCCGAGACCAGCGTGTTCCTCAAGGACCTGACCCGTCCCGGCGCGCCCGTGGAACCCTTCCTGGATCGCATGGACGCGAGCTACACCGTGGTGGACAGCGAGGGCGACCGGTTCTTCGTGCTCACCAACCAGGCCGCGCCCCGGAACCGCCTGGTGGCCATCCGGCGGGGCCACACCGAGCCCGCCGCCTGGACCAGCCTCATCCCCCAGGCCAAGGGCGGGGACGTGCTGGAGGTCGTGTCCCTGGTGGGCGGGCGCTTCGTGGCCACCTGGATGCGCGACGCCCACTCCGCCGTGACCTTCCACGGCCTCACCGGCCGCAAGCAGGGCGAGCTGGCCCTGCCGGCCCTGGGCACCGTGGGCGGCTTCGGCGGCCGGCGCGAGGACCGCGAGACCTTCTACACCTTTGGCAGCTTCACCTATCCCGGCACCGTCTACCGCCTGGACCTCAAGACCCGCCAGAGCACGGTCTTCCGGGAGCCCAAGGTGGCCTTCCAGCCGGCGGACTACGAGGTGAAGCAGGTCTTCTACCCCAGCAAGGACGGCACCCAGATCCCCATGTTCCTGGTGCACCGGAAGGGCCTGAAGCTGGACGGCCAGAACCCCACGCTGCTCTACGGCTACGGCGGCTTCAATATCTCCCTGACCCCCGGGTTCTCCGTGTCGCGCATGGTCTGGCTGGAGCGGGGCGGCGTCTTCGCCATGCCCAACCTGCGGGGCGGCGGCGAGTACGGGCTGGCCTGGTATGACGCCGGGCGCAAGGAAAAAAAGCAGAACGTGTTCGACGACTTCATCGCCGCGGCAGAGTGGCTCATCGCCCACAAGATCACCTCCACCCCGAAGCTGGCCATTAACGGCGGCTCCAACGGGGGCCTGCTGGTGGGGGCCTGCCTGACTCAGCGGCCCGAGCTCTTCGGTGCGGCGGTGCCCGAGGTGGGCGTCATGGACATGCTGCGCTTCCACAAGTTCACCCTGGGCTGGGGCTGGAAGAGCGACTACGGCAGCAGCGAGACCAAGGAGGGCTTTGCCACCCTGATGACCTACTCGCCTCTGCACACCCTCAAGCCCGGCACCAAGTACCCGCCCACCCTGGTCACCACCGGCGACCACGACGACCGCGTGGTGCCCGCCCACAGCCACAAGTTCACCGCCACCCTCCAGGCCTGTCAGGCGGGCCCGGCGCCGGTGCTGACTCGAATCGAGACCAGCGCGGGCCACGGCGCCGGCAAGCCCACGGCCAAGGCCATCGCCGAGCGCGCCGATGTGCTGGCCTTCCTGGTGCAGAGCCTGGGCATGAAGGCCTCGGATTAGCCTTGTAAGACGAGGTATACTGTTCCCACGCCCCTTCCGGAGAGCCTCCATGACCCACCGCTCTGCCCTCGTCTGCCTGCTGGTCTGCGCCTCGCTGGCCCTGCCGGCCCAGACGCCGCTGGTCTATCCCAACACCCGCAAGACCGACGTGGTAGACAACTACCACGGCACCCAGGTGGCGGATCCCTACCGCTGGCTGGAGGATGATCGCAGCGCCGAGACCGCTGCCTGGGTGGAGGCCCAGAACAAGGTGACCGAGGCCTACCTGGGGCAGATCCCCGAGCGGAAGGCCATCGAGAGCCGCCTCACGCGCCTCTGGGACTACGAGAAATTCGGCGCCCCCAGCCGCCACGGGAAGGCCTACATCTACACCCACAACACGGGCCTGCAGAACCAGGGCGTCCTCTACGTGACCACGGACCTCAAGCAGAAGGGCAGGGTGCTGCTGGATCCCAACACGCTGAGTACCGACGGCATCGTGTCCCTGGGCAACACCGTGTTCACGGAAGACGGCCACTACATGGCCTATTCCCTGTCCAAGGGCGGCGCTGACCTGAACATCTGGAAGGTGCGCGACGTCGAGACCGGCAAGGACCTGGCCGATGAGCTGCCCCTGGGGCGAAACAGTGTCGGTGGCTGGGCCCTGGACGGCAGCGGCTTCTACTACACCCGCTACCCCCTGCCCAAGGACCGCAGCGCCCTCACGGGCGTCTTCAAGAACCAGCAGCTCCTTTTCCACCGCCTCGGCACCGCCGTGGACAAGGACGAGGTCATCTACGAGCGGCCGGACCAGCCGGACTGGGGCTTCGGCGCCGGACCCACGGACGACGGCCGCTGGCTGGTGATCTACCAGAACCAGGGCACGGACCGCCGCAGCCGGGTCTTCCTCAAGGCCCTGAGCAGGCCCGGGGCCAAAGTGGAGCCCTTTCTCGACAAGTTCGACGCCACCTACCGCATCGTCGGCAGCGACGGCGACACCTTCTACGTCCAGACGGACCAGGGTGCCCCCCGCAGCCGCCTGGTGGCCATCCAGAAGACCCATCCCGAGCCCGCGGCCTGGAAGACCCTCCTGGCCGAGGGGCCGGGCCGGGACGTGCTGGGCAGCGTCCACCTGGTGGCCAACCGCTTCGCCGCCACCTGGCGCATTGACGCGCTGAACACCGTGCGGCTCTATGACCTGAAGGGCAAGTTCGAGCGGGAGATCGCTCTGCCTGGCGTGGGCTCGCTGGCGGGCTTTGGTGGCCGCCGGAACCACACCGAGGCCTTCTACGGCTTCACCAGCTTCAACCTCCCCACCACCCTCTACCACTACGACTTCGCCACCGGGAAGAGCGAGGTCTTCCGCCAGGCCAAGCTGGCCTTCGACCCCGCCGCCTTCGAGGTGACGGAGGTCTTCTACCCCAGCAAGGACGGCACCAAGATCCCCATGTTCCTGGCCCACAAGAAGGGCCTCAAGCTCGATGGCACCAACCCCACGCTGCTCTATGGCTACGGCGGCTTCAACATCCCCGCCAACCCGGGCTACAGCCCCGCCAACCTGGCCTGGCTGGAGATGGGCGGCGTCTACGCCTACGCGGGCCTGCGGGGCGGCAGCGAGTACGGCCGCGCCTGGTACGAAGCGGGCCGCCTGAAGACCAAGCAGAACGTCTTCGATGACTTCATCGCCGCCGCCGAGTGGCTCATCCAGCAGAAATACACCTCCACCCCGAAGCTGGCCATCCACGGTGGCTCCAACGGCGGCCTGCTGGTGGGCGCCTGCCTGGCCCAGCGGCCCGAGCTCTTCGGCGCGGCCCTCCCCGCCGTGGGCGTCATGGACATGCTGCGCTACCACAAGTTCACCATCGGCTGGATGTGGAAGAGCGACTACGACTGCTCGGACGAGGCGGACGGGTTCAAGTACCTGATGACCTACAGCCCCCTGCACACCCTCAAGCCCGGCACCAAGTATCCGCCCACCCTGGTCACCACCGGCGACCACGACGACCGCGTGGTGCCCGCCCACAGCCACAAGTTCATCGCCACCCTGCAGGCCGCCCAGGCCGGTCCCGCCCCCGTCCTCACCCGCATCGAGACCAACGCCGGCCACGGCGCCGGCAAGCCCACCGCCAAGCAGATCGCCGAGCGCGCCGACCAGTGGGCCTTCCTCCTCAAGAGCCTCGCCATCAAGCTGCCCGCGGGCTTCGGCCAGTAGTTGCCATCAGCCGCCCCCCCGGGCAGACTGGAAGGCCAGCGCCAACTTAGCTCAGCTGGTAGAGCAGCTGATTCGTAATCAGCAGGTCGCAGGTTCGAATCCTGTAGTTGGCTCCAGCAGAACGGCCCCCGCGGGGGCCGTTTTGCTGGAGCCACAGGATTCGAACCTGCGAGTGGACTGCCCGAGGCGTGCCTAGATGGCACGCCGAAGCAGGCCGGCACACGGCGAAGCCGGGTGCGGTTCGAATCCCGCCGGCGTGGGTCCCAGCCCTTCTCTGACGCAGCGACTGGCGCAGCCAGGCGCGGGGTCACTGCCGCCGACATCACCTCAACCCAGCAACTGGCGCAGCCAGGAGCGGTGTCATGCCCACGGGCTTCACTGCGGTTCAGCAACTAGAAATATCAGACCCAGTTCTCCACATCCCCCGGATTCTAATGGAATGCTCCCCGGCACTCCGATAGGTTGCAGTAGGACAGAGGAGTGCCCCATGCCAACCCGTACCTTCGCGGCCACCTCCCTGCTGCTGGCGCTGGTGGCCTGCAGCTCCAGCACGACCCCCGAGGTAATCGTCCAGAACACGGACCAGGCCTCGCTGAAGGTCTCGCCCGCAGGGGTGGCGACCCTCGTGTTCACGGACCTGGAGACGATCCGACCCGACAGCCTGGCCAGCGGCGCCTCTGGCAGCAGCTGCATCTCGGCCTTTCCCCTCAGCGTCACCAGCTTCAAGTACACCTTCAACGGCTGCAAGTCGGCCAATGGCGGCAGCATGACCGGTACGGTGACCGTCACCACCTCGGGCACGGGCACGGTGGTCGACACGGCGGTCTACGATGTGACGGTCACGGAGGCCACCGGGACCTGGCACTACACCGGAACGAAGATCACCAGCATCAACGTTGCGGCCAAGACCGCGACCGTCGCGGTGCCCGCGGGCCAGTCCTTCACGGTGGCCTACGTGAACCCAACGGACGCGGCCAAGAACAAGACGTGGGCCTACGTGCCGAACCTCCAGGCGGACTGGTCCAGTGCCACCGCCACGAAGTTCTGGGGGAGCTACACCTTCCAGCAGACCCTACCACTGCCCGCGGGGGATACGCTCACGGCCACCATCCCCCAGGCCACGCCCCTGACTTGGACCTCGGCCTGCACCTACCCGGTCTCCGGGGTGTTGAACCTGTCCCTGCCTCCCGCCAGCGCCGAGATCCGCTTCGATACCTCCATCACGGAGTCCGGCGTCCAGAGCGGCTGCGGGATCGCCACGATCAACGGCTACAAGCTCACGCTCGGCCAGTAGGCCCATCCCCAAGATGAAGCACGGCCCCGGATTCCGGGGCCGTGCTTCATTCAGCGGGAGTGGCTACCAGCGTAGGACGACGCCGAAGCCGCTGCCCTGGCGGTCCACTTGGACCTCGAGGTCATCCTTGATGGAGTGGTTGGGGACGTCCAGCTTCTCTGTGTCGGTGAAGACTCGGACGCCGAGCCACTTGATGGGGAAGTAGCGCAGGTCCGCCCCCACGTGGTGGTAGGAAGCACCCTTGTAGGACAGCAGGTGGTAGTAGCCCCGCCCGATCACCTGGCGGTCAAAGGCATCGAAGCCCGAGGAGAGGCCGAGCTGGGGGATGGGCATGGGCACCTTCTGGCTCACGGGTGGCACGTAGGCCGTGGTCAGCGGCTCATAGGCCGAGGCGGTCATGTCCAGGTCCCAGATGCGGGCGCCCAGGTCGATACCGATCCAGAACTGGGGCCACTTCAGGGCGCGGATGGTCCAGTTGACGGTGTAGTCCTTGAGCTTCACTGTCGAGTCGACCAGGGCGCCAGCGTGGAAGGTGGTGCCGTTGATCTGCACATCCTTCTTGATGAAGTTGTGGCCCCGGTAGTCCTGTTCCTCGGCGGAGAGCTCCAGGCCGAAGCGGGGTCCTTGGTATTCCAGACCCAGGCCGACCTTGGTGGCGTCCTTCTGGATGCCAAGGTCGTCCTTCAGGTCCACCGACAGGGGCTTGCCGTTCTGGAGGCCATTGAAGTGCCCTTCAAAGCTGGGGCCCACCCGGTGGACGTCCAGCTGGAAGGTGCGCGTGTCCTCCCCCACCAGCGGGAGGCTGCCAACCAGGGCGAGAGAAAGTAGCAATCGACGCATGCTTGTACTCCTTGCGTAGCGAACTGGGGCCAGAAGCTCCTGACTCACCCTACCGGTTCGGATCCGCCGGCGGGTGGTTGGGTTCGGTCGCCTTGGGCTGGGGCCGGGGCCTGGCTTGGCTCGGCGCCACCGGCGGAGCAGCTGCCGGCGCTGGTTTGGCCGGCGCTGGTTTGGCCGGTGCTGGTTTCGCCGGCGCTGGTTTGGCCGGCGCCGGGGCGGGGGTCGGTTCGGGCGCCGCCTCGGGCACCTCGGCCGCTTCGGGCGGCGGGGTGGGCTTCGCCGCGGGGGCGTGCAGGGCCTCCTCCAGCTCCTTGGCCCGGGCCGTGCTGTTCGCCTCGATGGACACCCGGGCCCGCTCGAGGGCGCGGAGCGTGGGCACGGTGACCGAGAAGCGGAAGGCCAGGCCCATGAGCAGGGCGTGCAGCGCCAGCCCGCCCAGGATGCCCAGCGTGATCAAGGTCGGCTTCACCCAGCTCCTGGAGCGGGCCTTCGGTGCTTCCGGAGCCACATCCGGGGCGGGCGTCTCATCCGTGGCCATGGGCAACTCCAGGCTCTCTCAACCGCTCGTTCGGGATCATGCCAAGCCTCCTTGCCGCAGGGACCGGCACGCGGGTGCCGACCGATGATCTGGATGGACTGTCAGCGCTGCCTGCTGGGCTAGCGTGGGGGCTCCGGTGCGGACCCGGGTGGGGGGCCCAGCGCTTCGAGGTGCCGCTGGAGGTCCTTCATGCTGAAGGGCTTCGGCAGCGGCGTGACGCGGGGATAGAGCTCGGCGAGATCGAGGGCGGTCTGGTCCATGCGCCCGGTGGCCAGCAGGACGGGGACGTCCGGGAGCAGGGCGCGCAGCTGGGGCAGGGTGCCACTGCCGCCGAGTCCGGGCATGTTCATGTCGAGGATCACCACCTCGGGTGTGAAGCCCGCCTCCAGGGTGGCGAGAGCCGCCTCGCCGGAGCTGTCTGCGACGACCGTGTGCCCCAGGGCCTTGAGGATGCCGGTGGTGGACTCCTGGACCAGCTCGTCGTCATCGACCAGGAGGATGTCCAGGGCGCTGAAGGGCCGCTCCGCGGGGTGCGGCTCCACCCGGGCCGGACCCTGGGGAGCGGGTTGGCAGGCGGGGAAGCGGAGCCGGATGGTGGTTCCCGCGCCGGGCTCGCTCTGGATGTCCATCTGCCCCTGGTGGGCCTTGATGGTGCTGTAGGCCATGGAGAGCCCCAGGCCAGTGCCCTGGCCCATGGCCTTCGTGGTGAAGAAGGGCTCCAGGGCCCGCTCCAGCACCTCCGGGGACATCCCGGCGCCCGTGTCCTGGACCAGCACCTCCACCCAGTCCGGGGCCACGTTCCGGGTGCGGAGGGTGAGGGTCCCCTTCTCGGGCATGGCCTGCACGCTGTTGACGCAGAGGTTCATCAGCGCGTTGCTTAGAGCGCTGACATCCCCGTGGATGGGCTTCAGGTCCGGCTGCAGGTCCAGCTCGAGACACACCATGGACAGGGTGGTGCGCTCCAGGAGCTGCACCTCCTCCTGGAGGAGCTGGTTGAGGTCCACCTCCCGCGCCTCGGCGGGGCTCTGGCGGGCGAAGCCCAGCAGGCCCTTCACCATGCCGCCGCCCCGGACCGCTGCCCGCGCGATGGTCTCGAAGGCGCGGTGGGCTGCACTGCCCTCGGGGTGGGCCACCGCATGGGACGAGGCCAGGCCGAGGATGGCCCCGAGCACGTTGTTCATGTCATGGGCGACCCCGCCCGCCAGGGTGCCCAGACTCTCCATCTTCTGGGCCTGCTGCAGCTGGGTCAGCAGGTAGAGGCGCTGCTCCTCGGCCTCCCGGCGGTCCGTGATGTCCTCCCCCGAGCTCAGGGTGCCGATGACCCCTCCCGCACCATCTCGCAGCAGGGTGTGGTGCCACGCGATGAGGCGCCGGGTGCCGTCCCGGCGGAGGACGTGGCTCTCGATGTATTCCACCGGCGTGAGGTCGCCGGCCAGCATGCGGCGGGCGGCCGCGGCGGCGGTGGCGTGGTCCTCCGGCGGCAGGCAGCTCCGGTGCCAGTCCTGGCCGAGCAGCTCTCCTTCGGGGTAGCCGAGCACCTGATAGCCCCGCCGGTTCAGCATGGTGACCCGGCCCTGGGTGTCGAGGGCGACCAGGATCACCTCCGCCACCTGCAGGTAGCGCTCGGCCCGCTCCCGGTCCTCCCGCGCGGCGCCCAGCAGGACACGGAAGGCCCGGCCCAGCCGGCCGATCTCGTCCAGCCGGTCCACCGCCAGCTCGCCGCTCCGCTGGCTCAGCAGCTGCTCGGCCTGGGACTCCAGCTCCCGAAGGGGGCGCACGGTCTCCCGGGAGAGGAAGCCGACGGCCAGGACCATGGTCACCAGGCTGATGATGAGGAAGAGCGGGGTCAGGTTGCCGGGGATCGGACGGCCGCCGTGCTGGATGAACTCCAGGACGGAGAGGATGAGCAGGGGGCCGAGGCCGCCGGCGCACATGGCGGCGACCAGCTTCACCTGGATCGGCAGGTCCCGCAGGCGCAGGGGGCCCGGGCGGTCATCCCGCCGGTCGAAGGCCCACCAGCCCTTCACCAGCAGGCCCAGCTCGTCCCACATGGGCGTCAGGCCGCGCTGGACGGGCAGTCCGACCAGGACGGACACGACGATGTTGGAGACCGCCCACTTCATGACCAGGGTCGGGTAGGCGCTGCCTGGCACGCCCCCGAGCACCACGATGGCGGCCGCCCCGAGCATGGCCCCGGCCAGCGCCGAAGCCAGGGTCCCCCAGGCCAGGTAGAACAGCAGCCCCTGCCGACCGCGCGCCCCCCGGTCCTGCCGGAAGTGCCGGTAGGCCCAGGCGGGAATCAGCGCCTGGACCAGGTTCGCCGGGATGAAGCCCAGGATGGAGACCAGGGGCGTGTGGGTGAGGGCACTGCTCACCGAAGGGAAGACCGCCGCGGCGAGGACGCCCCAGCCCCCGAACCAGATCCCGCCGGCCACCTGGATGACCCCCGCCACCCAGAACCCGCTGATGCCGTGGCCCAGGGGGATGGAGATCAGGCCCAGGGCCCCCAGGACCAGACCGACCAGGGTCAGGCACAGGAAGCTGTAGGGGCCGCGCTTGTCCATGGGCAACTCAGGGGTGGGAAGGGGAACGGCTGAGGCGGTCGGGGTCCGGGCCCGACGCAGGAGGGACTATCCCAGGCATCGGCAGTGCATCGGACCCATCTGAGTTCCTGGCGGGAACTCTCCGCCGGGGTGATCCCGGACCTGGCTTTCCCCCCGGCCCGCCTTGGGCGCGCGGTCCTCAGATCAGCTTGGAGGTCCCCAGGCTCCGCGCGGCCCGCTCGGCGCTGTCGAGCTCCAGGGCCTCGTCCTCCAGGGACGTGGCGGACGCCCGGCGGCCGGACAGGTCGAAGGGCCAGCCTTCGTCGGGGAAGAACACCTCGTGTTCCGCGTCCCAGCGGCCGGGGATGCGGTCGCCATCCAGGAAGAACAGGTGCTCCTCGGCGTCCGGCAGCACCACCAGCCACCGGGCCTCGCCCAGGCCGCGCTCATGGGCCCGGAGCACCCACCAGCGCTCGCCCCGCACCTCGGCCTCCTCGAGCAGCTCCAGGAGCGCGATCGGGGCCTGGAAGGTCTGGGTGCGCAGCTCCTCGAGGTCACGGAAGCGGCGAACCTGCAGTCCGGAGTCCATAACTTCCTCCCACCACTGACAACAAGGTAGGAAAAAAAGATCAAATTGCAATATGGTAAACAGAAATTGCTCACATGATTATCGGCCTTGCTCTGCCAACTCGGACCTTCAAGGAACTCCACTAAGATTCCGTGCCGGCGTTTCGGCGCGCGGGTTGGGATGAAAAGGCGAGGGCAAAGGGTGGTTCAGTCTCTGCTCTCCTCCGTTCCTCCGCTAAAAGGATGCATTTCTTGAACAAATAGACTCTGAGGAGAGCCGAGGCGCGGAGGAAAGCGGAGAACAGCCATGTGTTCACGGCTTGTATCACCGTTTATCGCTGTTCATCACCGGTTGAAAAGCTTTGGGAACCGGTGATGAACGGCGATAGACAGTGATAACGGCCTCTGGCTGCAGCTTCGCGGCACTGCGGCTGGATCGGTTTCTGGGGGCCGCAACCAGCCGTCGCCCCCTTGGGGAAGCCCGGGGTGGGACAGGGTGCATTCGTGTGCTCCCTGCGCCCGCAGGGCGTCTTCGAGTCCTTTGTGGAGCGCCTTTTAGGTGGAGCCTGGCCGATAAGCGGGTTCTTGCTTCTTAGATCTGCCCCGGCCCAGCCTCCGCCAGGGGCAGGCTGAGCAGGAACTCGGCGCCGTCGGGGATGTTCCGGGCTTCGATGGCGCCGGCCATGCTCTGCTCCATGATCATGCGGCTCATGTAGAGCCCGAGGCCGGTGCCGGCGGCCTTGTCGGTGAAGTAGGGCTCGAAGATCCGCGCCAGGGGTTCGGCCCGGATGCCGGCGCCGTTGTCCGAGCAGCGGAGGGTGGCCCTGCCATCCACCGCGGCGATCTCCAGCCGGATCAGGCCCTCGGGGGGCGCTGTGGCCTGGATGGCGTCCCGGGCGTTGGCCAGGAGGTTGACCAGCAGGTAGGCCCAGTCCACCGGCTCGCCCGCCTCGAAGACCAGGCGGCAGCGGTCGCAGCCCAGGCCCATGCGCTCGAACAGCGCCTGGTAGAGGCCGGGCCGAGGCTGGCCAGGGGTGCCCGGGGCCGAGTGCTCACGGGGCTTCCGGTCCTGCGCCTCCGGGGACGGGCAGGTAGAGGTGCAGCCGGGCGCCGCCGCCCTCGGGATTCTCGGCCACCAGGGCGCCGGAGTGGAGCTTCATGATGGCCTGGGCGATGGCCAGGTTGAGGCCCATGCCCCGCTGCCGACCGCGCTCCTTGGTGGAGGTGTAGGGGCTGAACATGAGGGGCAGCATCTCGGGCGCGATGCCGGGACCCTGGTCGGTGAAGCTCAGCTCCAGATAGGACCCGGCCGGCAGGGGCAGGGGATCCTCCTGGGTGACCTCCCGGACCTGGCCCGCGACCTGCAGCCGGCCCGCGCCGCCCATGGCGTCCAGGGCATTGCTGGCCAGGATCGAGATCACGCGCTTGAGCTGGGGCGGGTTGAAGCTGACGGGGGGCAGGTCCGTGGGCAGCTCCAGGTCGACGGTGCTCTTCGTCGCCTGGAGCGACTCGTCCAGGGTGGCCTTGAGGGTGGGCTCCACCGGCTCCGCGGTCCATCCGGCGACCCGCTTCTCGCTGAGCAGTGCCAGGTTCTCGCTGAGCTCCTTGATCTGGCCCCAGGCGACCTCGGCCGAGTCCAGGAGGTCGAAGGCCCGGGCGGGGTTGTTCCGGCACAGCCGGGCTGTGGCAACCGTGGTCATGAGGCTCTGGAGCAGGTTGTTGTAGTCGTGGGCCATGCCGCCCGCGAGGATGACCAGGGTCTGCTCGTGCTGGGACTGCAGCAGCTCCAGCTTGTGGGCCTGCAGCTCGGCCAGCTCCCGGTCCACGCGCAGGCTGCGGGCGCAGTGCAGGAGGGCCGCCTCCAGCTGGTCCGGGTCGATGGGCTTCAGGACGTAGCGGTCCACGCCGAGGGTGATGGAGCGCAGCAGGAACTGGGTCTGCTCGAAGGCGGTGGTGATGATGACCGGCAGCTCCGGGGCCTCCGCGCGGATCGCCTCGATCAGGGCCAGGCCATCGCGCTTGGGCATCATGATGTCGGTGACCAGGATGGCGGGCCGCTCCTGCCGGAAGAGGGCCAGCCCCGTCTCCCCGTCCTCGGCCGCCAGGACCCGCCGGGTGCGGCGGCGCAGGAACCCCTCGGTCAGGCCCCGGATGGTCGGGTCGTCCTCCACGTAGAGCACGGTCAGCCCGGCGAGGAAGTCGCGGTCAGCTTGGGTCTGGGGCATGGGCGGGCTCCCGCAGGGGAAGGGTGATGATGAACTCGGCGCCATCAGTGGTGTTCCGGGCGCTGATGCTGCCCTGCATGCGCTGCTCGAGGAGCTTGCGGGACATGTAGAGGCCGAGGCCGGTGCCCCCGGGCTTGCCCGAGAGATACGGCTCGAAGATGCGTTCGATGGGCTCCATGGCGATGCCGCCGCCGTTGTCCGTGAAGCGGAGGTGGGCCCGGTCGCCCTCGGCGAAGATGCGGATGCCGATGCGGGCATCCCGGGTGCCTCTGGCCTCGAAGGCGTCCTGAGCGTTGCGGAGCAGGTTCACCAGGACCTGGGAGAACTCGTTGGTCTGGCCCTGGACCCAGACGTCCGGTCCGTCCTCCATCTCCAGGGTGATGGCCTTGTCCTGGAGGGCGGGCAGGGCGAACCGCAGGGTCTCGAGGGTCCGCTGGCGCAGGGAGAAGAGGCTGGGGGCCCGGTCCGCCCGGGCGAAGTCCATGAAGTGGCTGATGGTCGAAGACATCCCCTGGATCAGGTCCCGGCCGGTCCCCAGGGCGGTCTCCAGGTAGCCCTCGGTGAGCTCGCCGGCCCGCTGGGCGTCCTTCAGGTCGCCCAGCAGCATGGAGAGGGCGTTGAGGGGCTGGCGCCACTGGTGGGCGATGTTGCCGATCAGCTCGCCCATGGCGGCGAGGCGGGACTGGCCGATCAGGGCGCGCTCCTGGTCCCGGTTCCGGGCCTCCTCCTGGTGGATCGTCCGGATGCGGGCCGCGAGGGCCTCGGTCACGCCGCGGAAGTTGTCGATCAGCTGCGAGATCTCCTGGAACCGGCTCTTCGGCCAGACGATGGGCTCGCCGGCCTCGACCCGCGCCGGCAGGTCCTTGGACAGCGCCACCAGGCGGGCCGGGGTCTGGGAGATCAGCCGCGCCATCACCGCGCCCAGCCCCAGGGCGACCAGGTACCAGACGCCGATCCAGGCCAGGTTGCGGATCGTGGCGTGGTAGAAATAGTCGCGGAGGGGGGCCGTGGGATACTCGGCCAGAAGGGTCCAGTCCGTGCCCGTGATGGGCAGCCGGGTGGAGAGGTAGGCCGTCTTCCAGGCTTCCATGCTGGACTTGTTCCGGGTGTTGCCGGGCAGGTTGAGGAACACCTCGGGGGCCACCGGCTGGACCCGGAGCCCGGGTGGGGTCGGCAGGGGCTCCAGGGACTTCCGGCCCGGCACAGTGCTGACCAGGACCCGGCCGCCGGAGTCCAGGATGGTGGTGCCCAGGCGCAGGTCCTCGTGGTAGAGGAGGCGCGTCTTCAGCTTCTCCAGGTTCACGGCCCCGCCGCCGATGCCGGCGAAGACTCCGGGACCCTGCACCGGGGCGCTGATGGTGAAGATGGGCTGCAGGGCGCCGGCCCGGCCCAGGAACACATCCGAGATCACGGGATCCCGGGTCTGGTGCACCCGGCGGAAGTAGGCCCGGTCGCTGAAGTCGACGCCGAGGGTGGAGGCGCCGCGCTCGTTGACCGGGGGGTCGAAGCCCACGCTCTTCCCCTGGGCGTTGATCAGGTAGACGTTGTGGAGGTCCGGTGCGGTCTGGCGGAACCGGGCCAGCTGCTCCTGCAGCCGGGCCGAGGGGGCCATCGGGTAGGCCACGCCCAGGTCGGCGATGGCCCGCGCGGTGCGCACGTGGTCTGCGACCCAGCGCCCCAGGGCCGCGTCGTTCTGCCGCGCCTGGGAGCGCAGGGTGGTGGCCAGGGTCTCGAAGGTCCGCGCTTCCTCCCGCTGGTTCGAGAGGCGGACCAGCACCAGGGTGGGCAGCATCAGCAGGACCACGGTCTGGTGGAACAGGAGGTGCGAGAAGGGCATCGGGCGGGGCTCCCGCTCGCCCGCCAGCCAGCGGTGCAGCGGGAGCAGGGCCAGCAGCAGGTCCGCCACCAGGGCGTTGAAGATGCCGTTGAGGGTCTGCTTGAGGACGATGAGCGTCGCCCCGGCGAGGTCCTGGTGCAGCACTCCGCCGTAGAACAGCACCACCAGCGGGATGCCGAGGCAGAGCCAGTAGGCGGTGGTCGCCAGGAGGATGCTGGTGCTGCCCCGGCGGAAGGCCAGGCCCACCCAGAGGGTCTCGGCGGTGAAGATCACGATGGCGTAGGGGTGGTTCCAGAGGATCCAGGTGTAGCTGGAGGCCGCCAGGGCCGCCATCAGGCCGGCCCGGGGTCCCGCCAGCACCGCCACCAGCAGCGTGAAGACGCTGCCGAAGATGAAGTCCACGCTGAAGGTGATGGACAGGTGGGCGAGGTTGCCGAGCACGCCCAGGGCCGTGAGCAGGACCAGGGCGCCCCAGAAGGCCCCGCCCGGGCGGCGCTGGGGTTCCGTCGTTGCTGGGGCTTCCCGGAGGTCCTGCGCCATGCTCACTTCCTGTCTAGGGTTGCGGGTCCTCGGGCAGGGGCACCCGGATCAGGAACTCGGCCCCGCCGGGGACGTTCCTGGCCTCGAGGGTGCCCCGCAGGCTCTGCTCCAGGATCATCCTGGACATGTAGAGGCCCAGGCCCGTGCCGGCGGGCTTGGTGGTGCAGTAGGCCTCGAAGATCTGCTCCAGGGGCTGCACCTGGATGCCGCCGCCGTTGTCGGTGAAGCGGAGGCGGGCCTCGGCGGGGCCGCGGGTGATCTCGATCTCGATGCGCCCCGCGGGGACGCCCGCCGCCTCGATGGCGTCGGCCGCGTTGCTGAGGAGGTTCATGAGCACCTGGGAGAACTCGTTGGCATAGCCCAGCATCAGCACTTCCGGTCCGTCCTGGACCCGCACGGTGACCTTGCGCTGTCGCAGGGTGGATTCCAGCAGCTGGAGCGTCTCCTGGGTCTTCTGGCGCAGGGGGAAGGGGCTGGGCGCCTTCTCGGGCCGGAAGAAGCCCAGGAAGTCACTGATGGTCGAGGACATCTTCTGGAGGAGCTCGTGCCCCAGGCGCATGGCCGAGTCGAAGGAGGCGTCCGTGAGCTCGCCGTGCTGGCGGGCGTCCTTCAGGTCCGCCAGGAGCATGGCGATGGAGCTGAGCGGCTGGCGCCACTGGTGGGCGATGTTGCCGACCATCTCGCCCACCACGGCCAGACGGGACTGGTTGATCAGCATCTGCTCCCGGGCCAGGCGCGTGGCCACCTCCGCCGAGACCCGCAGCTCCAGGGACTGGCTCCACTCCTGCATGGCCCGCTCGGCCTCCTTTCGGTCCTGGATGTCAGTGCAGGCCCCGATGTAGCCGAGGAAGGTACCCTCCTGGTCGAAGCGCGGGGAGCCCCGGCCATGGAGCCAGCGGTAGGCGCCGCTGTGATGGCGCAGTCGGTATTCCACCTCGAAGGGCTGGCGCGCGTCGAGGCTCTTCTGGTAGTGGTCCAGGCCGGCGGCCAGGTCATCCGGATGGACGTGCCGGGACCAGCCATCCAGGCGCTCCTCCTCCATGGAGCGGCCGGTCCAGTCGAGCCACACCTGGCTGAACCAGGTGCAGAGCCCATCGGGACCGGCGAGCCAGATCAGCACCGGCGCGGAGTTGGCCATCTCCCGGAAGCGGGCCTCGCTCTCGGCCAGCTCCAGCTGCCACTGGTAGCGGTCGGAGATGTTCTTGGCAATCGAGAGCAGCAGGGGTTCCCCCTCCAGGTCCACGATCCGGGCGGACATCAGCACTCGGCGCAGGGCGCCGTCCCGCCTCTGGATCTGGATCTCCCGGGCGGGAGTCTGGTTGTCCCCGATGAGGTCCGCCTTGTAGTGGTCCCGCTCCAGGGGCTGGGCGAGGAGACCGAGCTCACGGAAGCTGCGGCCCTGGGCCTCGGCCCGCGGGATGCCCGTGAAGGCGCACTAGGCGGGGTTCACTTCCAGCAGGGTGTCCTCGGCGAGCCGGCTGAGGGCGATGGGGTCGGGCGAGAGGTCGAAGAGGCTGCGGTAGCGCGCCTCGCTGGACCGGAGCTCCCGCTCGGCCTGCACCTCGTCGGTGATGTCCAGGAGGGCCAGGCGGAACTCCTGGGTGGAGGACGCCTCGCAGGTGGCCTCCACCCGGAGCCACTGGGCCCGGCCGATGCCCGGCTGGCAGGCCAGATCGCAGCTGGAGGGCGTGTTGTCCAGGCCACAGCGGTCCAGCAGCTCCGTCAGCAGGGCCTGGCCCGGCTCCATGAGATGGGGGGCCAGGCGCGCCCCCACGAGGCGGGACCGCTCGGTGCCCAGGAGGCCGGCGGCCTTCAGGTTCGCCTGGCGGATGGTGCCCTGGCGGTCCAGGGTGAGGAAGCCCACGGGGGCGAAGTCGTAGAGCTCCGCGTAGGCGTCCCGGAGGCGCTCGGCCTCGTGCATGGCGTGGCGCAACTCCTCGTTCTGCAGCTCCAGCTCGATCTGGTGGACCTTGAGCTCATGGACCAGGCGGTCGTTCTCGGTTGGCTCCTGGGTGGGACCGGGGGTGCCTGGATCCGGCCCATCCGGACGCACCGCGCCTCCGGGCCGGTGGGGCTCGGGAGGCTGGGGGGGGCGTCCCCGGTTGGCCATGGCTGGCTTCCTCCTGAAAACAGGACTCTGGTACCGGTATCTAGCTGGCACAAAAGATACCTCCAGAATCGGTCCCCCCGGAGACTTTCATTACTAATGGGTCATTTTTGTCGGGCAACCCTCGCCGCGGGAAAAGCTGCCGGGCAGGTCAGGATGCAAGGTTCTTCGGGTCCTTGGGGGCGTTCCTTGAAGGTCCGAATTCAACCAGACGAGCGGGAGGTCCGATGATATCGGCAGCCCGCCGGGGCAGTGGCGGACTGTGAGCTCAAGGGTGCGGCTGAGATGACACCAGAGAATGGCCAGATGACCGGGGAAGCCAGCCTCCGGGCCGCCCTCGAGACTCAGGAGCGGGACCGCGCCCTGTTCGATGCGGCGCCGCACGGGATCGTGTTCCAGGACGCGGAGGGCCGGGTGGTCTCGGCCAACCCCGCCGCCCAGCGGATCCTCGGCCTGACCCTGGACCAGCTCCAGGGCCGCAAGAGTGTGGACCCACGGTGGCAGGCCATCCACGAGGACGGCTCGCCCTTTCCCGGAGACACCCACCCGGCCATGGTGGCGCTGCGCACAGGTGAGCCCGCCGGAGCCATCCTGGGGGTGCACAACCCCCGCCGCGAGGCGACCGCCTGGATCAGCGTCGAGGCCACCCCCCTGTTCCGCCCCGGCGAGCCGGTCCCCTTCCAGGCCTGCGCCTGCTTCACGGACATCACCCAGCGGAAGGCCGCCGAGCGCGCCCTCCTGGAGAGCGAGGAGCGCTTCCGGACCGTCTTCGAGGCCTCGCCCGATGCGGTGCTCATCCGCCAGGGGGACGGCTGCTTCCTGGAGGTGAACCAGGTGGCCGCCGAGCGCTACGGCTACACCCGCGAGGAGCTGCTGCGGATGCGGCCCGAAGACCTGGTGCCGCCGATCCTGAAGGAGGTGGTGGCCGATCGCATCCGCCTCTGCCTGCAGACCGGCCTGCCCGCGGACTGGATGCACCAGAAGAAGGACGGCACCCGGGTCCCCGTGGAGCTGCTCATCCGGGAGTTCAGCATGCGCGGGAAGCGCTTCACCTATGCCAGCGCCCGGGACATCTCCGAGCGGAAGCGGGCCGAGGAGGAGACCGCGCAGCTGCAGGCCCAGCTGCAGCAGGCCCAGAAGCTGGAGAGCCTGGGCAGCCTGGCCGGGGGGGTGGCCCACGACATGAACAATGTGCTGGGGGCCATCCTGGCCATGGCCACCGTGCACCAGCGGAAGGCTGCGGAGGGGTCGCCCCTCCAGCGGGACATGGGCACCATCATCCGGGCCTGCCAGCGGGGCGGGAACATGGCCAAGGGTCTGCTGGGCTTCGCCCGGGACCGGCTCACGGATGAGCGCCCGGTGGACCTGAACGTCGTGGTCCAGGAGGCCCTCTCGCTGCTGTCGCGGACCACTCTCGAGAAGGTCCAGCTGAAGACGGACCTGGCCGTGCCCGCCTGCTTTGTGCAGGGGGACCCGGCCGCCCTCAGCCATGCCGTGCTGAACCTCTGCATCAACGCCGTGGATGCCCTGCCGGAGCAGGGGACGCTGACGATCCGCACCCGCCGCGAGGGCGGCCTGGCGATCCTGGAGGTGGCGGACACCGGCACCGGGATGACCCGGGAGGTCCGGGACAAGGCGCTGGAGCCCTTCTTCACCACCAAGCCCGAGGGCAGGGGGACCGGCCTGGGCCTGGCCATCGTCTACGGCACCGTCAAGGCCCACCGCGGCCGGCTGGACCTGCAGAGCGAGCCGGGGAAGGGCACCACGGTGCGGATCGAGCTGCCGGCCCGCGCACCCGGTCTGGAGGACCAGCGGCCTCCTGCGGCGCCCCCACCGCCTATTGAGCACCGTCGGCTGGACCTGCTGCTGGTGGACGATGATGAGCTGATCCAGGTGGCCCTGCAGAGCCTCCTGGAGACCATGGGCCATGCCGTCACCACGGTCTCCTCAGGCGAGGAGGCCCTCGTGAAGCTGGAGGCGGGCTACTGGCCCGACGTCATCATCCTGGACAAGAACATGCCCGGCCTGGGCGGGGCCGGCACCCTGCCGGAGATCCGCCGGATCCTCTCCGGGGTGCCGGTCCTGCTCGCCACGGGCCGCTCGGACCAGCAGGCCAAGGACCTGGTCGACGCCTATCCCGGCGTCACCCTGCTGCCCAAGCCCTTCACCCTGGAACAGCTCCACCGGCACCTGCAGCCCCTCATGCGGTGCTGAGCGCGGCGCGGCCGCGAACGGGAAGACCCCCGGCAGGCACCCCGGTAAAGCGCGAGGATTCAGATTTGTCTCCCCTCCCCACGCGCCATCGATGGCGATTGGAGGTCTCGGGTACCCTGGAACGGTCCCTGCTCTGGAGGCTCATGCCCACTGCGTCCCGCACCCACGGCTTCACGGAGTCGGTCATCCGGGGGATGACGCGGCTCGCCAACGAGCACGGCGCCATCAACCTGGCCCAGGGCTTCCCGAACTTCCCGGCGCCGGAGGTCCTCAAGGAGGCCGCCTGCGCCGCCATCCGGGCGGACGTGAACCAGTACGCCATCACCTGGGGGGCCAAGCGGCTGCGAGAGGCCCTGGCCCGCAAGATGCAGGACTGCTACGGCCTGGCCGTGGATCCCGAGACCGAGATCACCATCACCTGCGGGGCCACGGAGGCCATGGCCGCGGTGCTGCTGGCCCTGGTGGATCCCGGCGACGAGGTCATCGTCTTCGAGCCCTGGTACGAGAACTACGGTCCCGACGCGGTGCTCTGCGGCGGGCGACCCGTCACCGTGCCGCTGCCCGTGGGCCAGCCCCTGGACCTGGACCGGCTGGCCAGCGCCTTCGGGCCGCGGACCCGGGCCATCATCCTCAACACCCCCAACAACCCCACGGGCAAGGTGTTCAGCGCCGACGAGCTGGCGGGCATCGCCGCGCTGTGCCAGCGGCACGGCGCCTACGCCATCACCGACGAGATCTACGAGCACATCGTCTACGAAGGCCTCCACATCCCCCTGGCCACGCTGCCGGGCATGGCCGGGCGCACCGTGACCATCTCCGGCGCCTCGAAGACCTACGCCATCACCGGCTGGCGCATCGGCACCATCCTGGCCCCGGCGGAGCTGACGGCCGCCATCCGCAAGGTCCACGACTTCCTCACCGTGGGCGCCCCCGCGCCCCTGCAGGAGGCCGTCGCCGTGGCCATGGAGACGCTGCCCCGGGCCTACTACACCGACATGGCCGAGGCCTACCGCCACCGCCGCGACCTGCTCTGCGGCGTGCTCACCAGGGCGGGCTTCCGCCTGCAGCCACCCCAGGGCGCCTACTACGTGCTGGCGGACTACTCGGCCCTGGCCAGCGAGAGCGACACCGCCTTCGCCACGCGCCTGGTGAGAGAGGCCGGCGTCGCCACGGTGCCCCTGTCGAGCTTCACCACCGATCCCGATCCCCCCCGCATGGTGCGCTTCGCCTTCTGCAAGACCGACGACGTGCTGGAAGAGGCCGCAAGGCGGCTGCGGGCCTTCGCGGAGCGGGTGGGGTAGTCTCAGGCCAGGAACTGGAGGCCGCTGGAGAAACCGCCTTCGTCCGCTCGGGTCCAGAGGACCTCGGAAGACACGGGCACGCTGGTGGGGCCCTCGTGCAGGGGGACGTGCAGCCGCAGGATCTCCCCCTTGCGCAGCGGGGTGGGGGTCCGGAGGCTCAGGCCCCCTTCGCTGATGTTGCGGGCCTGGCCCTGGGCGGTGGTTCGGGCCGGGGCGGTGGTCCCCTGGAAGGCGGACTCGTAGCGCACCATCTGGCTCATGGGCCTCCGGGGGCTGGTCCGTTTTTCCGGGGTGGTGTTCATACGTAAATCAGCTTAGTCGATATCGACAGCTTCACCGATGCCCAGCGTGGGTGGAAGTCTGCCTTCAGCGGGCGAGGGTCCCCCCTGAGAGGCTGCCGGCCTCGATGGGGGCCACCTCCTCCCGGAGGTAGGCCGGGTGCCACATGGCGCTGGTCACGGCCTCGGGAATGGCCTCGTCCGCGATGGAGCGCCCCGCCACCCCGGAGTTCCGCGCTTCCTTCACCACGGCCATGGCCACGGCGGCGGTCACTTCCCGGATCCGCGCGGTCGGCGGGAAGAGGCTACCGACTTCGAGCTCGCCGGGGTGGACGCTGTCGGCGAGGCACCGGGCCGCCGCGGTGAACATGCCCGTGGTCACCTCGGTGGCCTCCGCGACCAGGATGCCCAGGCCCATGCCGGGGAAGATGAAGACGTTGTTGCTCTGGCCGATGACGTGGACCCGCCCGCCGAAGTGGACGGGCTCGAAGGGGCTGCCGGTGGCCACCAGGGCCCGGCCCTCGGTCCACCTCAGGATGTCCTCGGGCTTCGCCTCGCACTTGCTGGTGGGGTTGGACATGGGGAAGACCAGGGGGCGCTCCACGTGCCTGGCCATCTCGCGGATGGCCGCCTCCGTGAAGGTGCCGGGGTCGCCGGAGGTGCCGATGAGCATGGTGGGGTGGTAGGCCCGCACCACGGCGAGCAGGTCCCGGGGCTGGCCCTGACCCAGGCCGAGCTCCTCCGCCAGGGCCGCGGGCCAGGCGAAGTCCCGGGCGTGGGGCTCGAGGTTGGGATCGTCCTCGGTCAGCAGGCCGTTGATGTCCAGGTTGACCGTCGCCCGGGTGAGGGCGGCGCCCTCGAGTCCTCCCTGGCGCAGGGCGGCCCGGACCAGGCGCGAGATGCCGATGCCGGCGGCGCCGGAGCCGAAGAACAGCACCCGCTGCTCCTGGAGCGGGATCCCCGTGGCGCGGCTGCCGGCGAGCAGGCCCGCCACGCCCACGGCGGACGTGCCCTGGATGTCGTCGTTGAAGCTGGTGAGGACCTTCTGGTAGCGGTCCAGGAGGCGGAAGGCGTTGGCCTTCTTGAAGTCTTCCCACTGGAGCACCGCCCGGGGGAAGCGCCGCTTCACCGCGTAGACGAACTCGTCCACCAGGGAGTCGTACTCGGGCCCCCGCAGCCGCGGCGCCCGCCAGCCCAGGTAGAGCTCGTCGGCCAGGAGGTCCTGGTTGTCGGTGCCCACATCGAGGCTGATGGGCAGGGTCTGCCAGGGCGGGATGCCCGCGGCGGCGGTGTAGAGGGCCAGCTTGCCGATGGGGATGCCCATGCCGCCGGCGCCCTGGTCGCCCAGGCCCAGGATGCGCTCGTTGTCGGTGACCACGATGAGGCGCACGTCATCGAAGGGGGCGTTGCCGAGCACCTCGAAGATCCGGCCCCGGTGCTCGGGGGTGATCCAGATGCCCCGGGCGCGCCGGAAGATGTGGCTGAACTCCTGGCAGGCCTGGCCCACGGTGGGCGTGTAGACGATGGGGAGGAACTCCTGGATGTGGTCCAGCAGCACCCGGTAGAAGAGGTGCTCGTTCCGGTCCTGCAGGGCCGCCAGCCCGATGTACTTCTCGAGGGGATCCTGCTTCCGCGTGATGTTGGCGTAGGCCCGGTGGGACTGCTGGTCCTGGGTGCTGACCGTGTGGGGCAGCAGGCCCTCCAGACCGAAGGCCACGCGCTCTTCCTGGCTGAAGGCGGTGCCCTTGGTGTACATCGGGTGCCGCAGCAGCCGCGTGCCGCGATAGGGGACTGCCAGGCGCGGGTTGCCGTGCAGGTCGAACTTCAGGCCGAAGCGTTCCATATCAGCTCCTTTTGCAGGGCGCACCCGCCCACCCGCACCCAGGGGCACGGGAACTCGACCACCTGCCCTGAAGCGGCCACGCGACGGCCCGCACCAGCAGGGACATAAGCCACCTCTCAGGCAAGGGCCTGGGACCAACCCAGACAGAGAGGAACGGCCCAAATATGGAGCCCGGGACTAGGAAAGTCCAGACCTTGGACTCCTTTCCCGGGGCTGGGATTTCTGTCACAGGTCGGTCGCGTCAAACCCCTGAGATTCCTTGGTGGGGTATCCTTTTCACGCCTCAAGGAGTGTGTCAGTGACTATTGCCTGTTGGAACACTCGGTTTCTCACCGGGATCGGCATCATCGATGCCCAGCACGAGTCCCTCTTCCAGGCCGTCAATGTCCTGGCGGATGCCGTCAAGGCGGACAACGCCTCGCCGCGAGTCCGGAAGGCCCTGGAGGAGCTCGTCCAGCTGAGCCTCGACCACTTCCAGACCGAGGAGCAGTTCATGCACGAGTCGGGCTATCCCCGCCTGGCCACCCACCTGGAGGAGCACCAGGAGCTGATCGTGAAGCTGGAAGACCTGAAGACCAAGCACAAGCAGGGGGGCCTGGTATCCGCCGACGTGACCTTCTTCTTCGCGGACTGGTTCGCCCACCACATCAATGAGGTGGACATGGGCAACGGAACCACCCCGGCCTGGAGCCCGGAAGCCTGAGGCCCCGTGGGGGACGACTCAGACCCGGAGCAGCTCCCGGCGGATGGTCTCGGCCACCTGGCGGATCGCCTCGCTGCCGGGCTCGTCCCCGGAGAGGTGGTGGGCCAGCTGGATGCGGCGGGCGATGGACAGGCAGGCCTCGGCGGTGGTCTTCTCGATGACCTTGGTGGGGGGCTTGGCAAGGACGTTTCCTGGCGGCATGGGTCCTCCATGGCGAAGCGGAGTCAGTGGGAAGGGCGGTTCGGGCTGGCTACCCAGTCAGATGATCAGAGCCGGCCCTTCGTTCCGGGAAATTCCGATTCGTGTACCGACAGGGGGCTTGGCAGCATCCAAACCCCATTCAGGAGGTCTCCATGCACCAACGCACCTTCTGGGGCGCGCTCGTCCTGGCCACGGCCCTGGCGGGCTTCGCCTTCGCCGTTTCCACCCCCCGGAGCGCCGACCCGGCGGCTCCACCCACCCGCGAGGATAGGAAAGTGACCGACTCCAGCAAGCCCAGCCCCGCCGAGCTGAAGCAGAAGCTCACGCCCAGGCAGTTCCACGTGACCCAGGAGGCGGGCACCGAGCCGCCCTTCCGGAACGAATACTGGAACGAGCACCGGGATGGCATCTATGTGGACCTGGTGAGCGGGAAGCCGCTGTTCAGCTCGCTGGACAAGTTCGACTCGGGCTGCGGCTGGCCCAGCTTCACGAAGCCCCTGGCGGCCGAGGAGGTCGTCGAGAAGCGGGACGCCAGCCTCGGCATGATCCGGACCGAGGTGCGCTCCAGCGCCGTGGACAGCCACCTGGGCCACGTCTTCGAGGACGGCCCCGCGGACCGCGGCGGCCTGCGCTACTGCATCAACAGCGCCGCCCTGCGCTTCGTGCCCGTGGCCGACCTGGAGCAGGAGGGCCTGGGCCGCCTGCTGCCCCTCTTCGGGAAGGCCGCGGCGGCGCCGAAGGAGGAGCTGGCCACCCTGGCGGGGGGCTGCTTCTGGGGCATGGAGGACCTGCTGCGCAAGCAGCCGGGCGTGCTGGGGACCGAGGTGGGCTACACCGGCGGCCTCGTGGCCAACGCCACCTACGAGCACCACGAGGGCCACGCGGAGGCTGTCCGGATCCGCTACGACCCCACGAAGACCACCTACGAGGCCCTGCTCCGGTTCTACTTCCGCATGCACGACCCCACCACGCTCAACCGGCAGGGCAACGACATGGGCAGCTCCTACCGCAGCGCGATCTTCTTCCACTCAGAAGCCCAGCGGCAGGCCGCCGAGAAGGTGAAGGCCGAGGTGGACGCCAGCGGCAAGTGGAAGCGCCCCCTCGTCACCGAGATCACCGCCGCCGGCCCCTGGTGGCGCGCCGAGGAATACCACCAGGACTACCTCATCAAGCACCCCGGCGGCTACACCTGTCACTGGGTGCGGGACTAGAAAAAAGATTCAACGCGAAGACGCGAAGACGCGAAGACGCGAAGAAAGAAAGCCTAGGCTTCACCAGTCATTCTTACTTCGCTTTTCTTTGCGTCTTCGCGTCTTAGCGTTGGATCAGTTTCTCTTTTTTCGTACTCATACCCGGAAGTTGTCCGGGCGCCAGGTCTGGATGCGCTTCTTGATGGCTTCGCCGTCGAGCTTCTGGTCGAGGGCTTCACGGACGCGGTCGGCCAGCTCGGCGTCGGTCGCGAAGCGCAGGCCCACGAACTGCTTGGGCGTCAGCTCCTGGATGCGGCCCTGGAGCTCGGCGGGCAGCAGGCGCTGCATGCGGAGGGTCTCCTCCAGGCGGATCAGCCGGTCCTGGACCTTGAGGGCGGAGCCCCGGGTCGCCAGCGCGAGGAACAGCAGGGTCAGACAGAGCACCATGGCCCAGGCGGCGTGGAGGCTCGGGTACTTGATGACGTGCCAGATGCTGGTGAACCAGGTGACCAGCAGGACGGGGAGGATGATGAAGTGCATCAGGGGGTCGAAGCGGCGGTGGTTCGCGTAGGACTGGGGCTCGGACATGGGGACTCCTCGGAAAGGCTCCAGCGTAGCGCAGTGAACATCCTGGCAGGGCTCTCGAAATAGAAAAAAAAGACAATGATGCAAAAAATAGAATCAATTTATATCGCTGAATACCATGGCGTGCACTGGTCGGCTGTTTTTCAAGAAAAAAGAAAAATTCAGCCACCGATGAACACCGATAAAGGCATGATAAAAATAAAACCTGAAAATCTATTCAGCTCTTTCTTTATCAGCTTTTAATCGGCTTTTATCGGTGTTCATCGGTGTTTAAAAAGCTGTTCCTCTAGTCCAGTGGCCCGCTGCGTCTTCGCTTGAGGTCGGAGGCCTTCTTCTTGGCGTCCAGGCGGCGCTCTTTGGAGGCCCGGGTGGGGCGGGTGGCGCGGCGGGGAATCGGGCGGACCAGGGCCTCCCGGATGGCCTGGGCGACCTTCTCCCGGGCGTCCTCGAGGTTCTTGAGCTGGTCCCGGGTGCGGTCGCTGACCACCATCCACAGGCCCTCGGCGTCCAGCCGGTTGCGCTGGGCCGCCCGCAGCCGCAGCAGGGCGTCCTCGGGGAGGCCCTCGATGGCCGCGAGGTCGATGCGAAGCTCCACCTTGGAGGACACCTTGTTGACGTTCTGGCCCCCGGCACCCCCGGCACGGACCGCCTTGAAGCGGATGGCCTCGCCGGGAACGCGGACCGAGGCGGTGACTGGGATGGGATCGGCCATCTGAACAGCCTAGCGCACCAGGGGGCGTTGCATCTCACCACACCTTTGTGGCGACTATCCTCGTTTCGGCGCTTAAACCTTTCCTATAAGTGGAAATGACTAGACTAGGCAATTGGCATGGTTGGCGCTAATGCCTGGGCGGGACGATTCCCCCAGGCGGCGAGGCCGCGACAGGAGCAACCATGTTCAACCTCTGGAAGCGTGTGGCCCTCATCGTGGCAGCCGGGCTCATCGGCGCCTCCCTCATGGCCCAGGCCCCCACCGGCCAGCAGGTGGAAAAGAAGGGCGAGCGCGTCGAGCGGCGAGGCGTGGCCCAGGAGAAGAAGGGCGAGCGCCAGGAGGCCCGCGGCGCGAAGAACGTCGACAAGGGCGAGGCCAAGGTGGCGAAGGGCGCCCGCATGGAGAAGCGCGGCGAGGCCCTGGAGGCCCAGGGCAAGGTGAAGCAGGGCGAGGCCCTGGAGAAGAAGGGCGAGCACAAGGAGAAGGTCGGCGCGGCCATGGAGAAGAAGGGCGCCCGGCAGGAAGTCCGCGGCGCGAAGAACGAGCGCAAAGGCGACCGGAAGGAAGTCCGCGGCGAGCGCCTCGAGAAGAAGGGCGAGGCCCTGGAGAAGAAGGGCATGTAGCTTTTCCTGAGCATGGAAACGGCCCCCGGTCGGGGGCCGTTTGCTTCTGGGGTAGAGGGCCGGGTCCTGGGCCTCGCTGGCGGGGCGGCCGGTCCCGGAACACGCTGTCGATACACCCGAGTCTGTGCCTTGATTTTCTGACTTGGCTCAACCCGGCAGAGGGGAAACCCGATAGGGATACCATGGACCCATAGGTCCCATGAGCCAGGGGGCTCCCATGGTGTTTGAGGTCGGTTCCACCCTGCGCGAGCCGCCGAGCACGTTCTTCGCTCCTCCAGAGCGGAGCTCTGATCTGGAGCTGCGCGGGGAGGCCGAGCAGTGCCTGGCCAACCCCGTGGCCTGCTTTCTCATGGAGTCCATGGACGGCCTCGTCTTGATTCTGGATGGCAATCGGCAGGTGCTCGCGACCAATGACCGGGTGCGCGATGTGGTCGGCACGGCCGTGGAGCCCATGGGGCATCGGCCTGGGGAGCTCTTCGGCTGCATCCATCATCAGGAGGGACCCAGCGGCTGTGGCACCAGTGCAGCCTGCGCCCACTGCGGCGCCGTGGCCACCATCCTCGAGGTCCAGCGCACCGGGCGGGCCGTGGAAGGCGAGTGCCTGCTCACTCTGCGCAGCGGCGAGTTGACCCAGAGCGCGGAATTCGCGCTGGCGGCCAGCCCCCTGCAGGTGGGGCTCCACACCTTCATGGTGGTGGTGCTGCACGACCAGAGTGCCTTGAAACGACGGGAGGCCCTGGAGCGGCTGTTCTTCCATGACGTGGCCAATCTCATGCAGGGCATTCGGTCCTGGGCGGAACTGCTCGCCTCGGATTCCATCACCACGCCGGGTGCCGCCCAGAAGGTGGCCCACCTCACGGACCTGCTGGACCGGGAACTGCGCTCCCACCGGGCCATGGCCCTGGCTGAGCAGGGTGGGCTCCAGCCCAAGCCGCGGGCCGTCCTGCCCCTGGAGATTCTTCGTGATGCGGCGGACCTAGTGGCCCGCCACACGTCGGCCAGGGACCGGAAAGTGCAGCTGCTCCCAGCGCCGGAGCTGCTCATCCACACCGACCCAGAGCTGCTCTCAAGGGTGGTGCTGAACATGGCGGTCAACGCCGTCGAGGCCTCGGCCCCGGGGGAGACAGTCAGCTTGTCCGCTGCGCTGGAGGAGCAGGCGATCCGGTTCCAGGTCCACAACCCGGGAGAGATCCCCGTGGAGCATCGCAGCCAGATCTTCCAGCGTTCCTTCAGCACCAAGGGCAGTCCAGGCCGGGGCCTAGGCACCTATGCCATGAAGCTCTTCGGCGAAAACGTGCTGGGGGGCCGGGTGGGTTTCGAGACCGGCGTCGAAGGCACCTCATTCTGGATCCGCCTTGCCCGCTAGGGGCTGCGCCAGAACGAGAAAGGCCTGGATACCGGCACTCTGCGCCTGCCAGGGAGGGAGGCCTACCGGATGGTCTCCCGGGCGATCATGAGCTCTTCGTTGGTGGGCACGACGGTGACGACCACGCGGGAGCTGGGGGTGGTGATGATGCGCTCCCCGGTGCCCTGCTCGTTGGCCTCGTGGTCCAGCTCCACGCCGAGGAAGCCCAGCTTGCTGCAGACCTTCGACCGGACGTAGGTGCTGTGGGTGCCGATGCCCGCCGTGAAGGTGATGGCATCCACGCCGTTGAGGACGGTGGCGTAGGCGCCGATGTACTGCCGGACGTTGTAGGTCAGGAGGTCCCGGGCCAGGCGGGCGCGGTCGTTGCCCGCGTCCGCGGCCAGCTCGATCTCGCGGAAGTCGGAGGAGACGCCGGAGATGCCCAGCAGGCCGGACTTCTTGTTCAGCAGGTCCGTGATGGCGTTGTAGTCCAGGTGCTCGTATTCCATGAGCATCTCCACCACGCTGGGGTCGATGGTGCCGCAGCGGGTGCCCATGATGACGCCCTGGAGCGGGGTCATGCCCATGCTGGTGTCCACGCTCTTGCCGTGGTCCACGGCGCAGATGCTGGTGCCGTTGCCGATGTGGCAGGTGACGACGCGCAGGGAGCGGAGAGGGCGGCAGAGCAGGATGGCGGTGCGGGCGGCCACGAAGGCGTGGCTCGAGCCGTGGAAGCCGTAGCGGCGGATGCCGTACTTCTGGCTCAGCTCGTAGGGGATGCCGTAGGTGCGGGCGTGGTCCGGGATGTTGTGGTGGAAGGCCGTGTCGAAGACCGCCACGTGGGGCACGTTCGGGAAGGCCTCCATGGCGGTGCGGATGCCCATGGCGTTGGCGGGGTTGTGCAGGGGCGCATACATGGCGAAGTGCTCGACATCGCGGATGACCTCTTCGGTGATCAGCACGCTGTCGCCGTACTTCGGCCCGCCGTGCACCACGCGGTGTCCCACGGCGTGGATGGGCGTGTCGTGCAGGACCGTGGCGCGGAGGCGCTCCAGGATGGCCTCCAGGGCCTCCCGGTGGGTCGGCAGCGGCATGGCCTCCTTCCGCTTGTCCCCCTCGATGGTGTAGGCCAGGTTGGCCTCACCCAGGCCGATGCGCTCGGCATTGCCCTCGGCGATGGAGGTCTCCTTCCCCATGTCGAAGAGATTGAACTTCAGGCTCGAAGAGCCAGCGTTGAGCACGAGTACGAGCACGGTATCCCCCATGACAGGAATATTCTAGACCGGTTGGGACGTGACCGGCGACGCATTCTTTACTATGGGGTCATCATCCAGACGGGGCTGAGGCCGGGGGCTCCAGGGTCCCGCACTGGTAACCCTAGCCGGCGAAGATGCCCTCGGTCAGAGAGGCGGGGTCCGGCCAGGGGGCCGCCAGGGCGGTCTCGGCGGCGGCTTCGAGCTCGGCCTCCAGGCGGGCGGCGAGGCCGGGCTCTGGGGTCCAGCCCCGCTGGGCCAGCCAGGCCTCGAAGCGGGGCAGGGGGTCCTTGGCGGCCCACTGGGCCAGCAGCTCCTTGTCCACGTAGCGCTGGTTGTCGTGCTCGGCGTGGCCCTTCATGCGGAAGGTCTCGCAGACCAGGAACACGGGGCCCTGGCCGTCGAGGCAGTGCTGCCGGGCCTCGGCGGCGGCGGTGTACACAGCGGCGGCGTCGTTGCCGTCCACAGTGACGGTGTGGGCGCCCTGGGAGCGCTGGGCCATCCCGCCCGCCATCTGGCGCTCGGGCGGGGTGGAGAAGGCGAAGCCGTTGGCCTCGCCCACCAGGATGAGGGGCAGCTTCTGGACCACGGCGAAGTTGAGGCCCTCGTAGAAGGCCCCGGTGGAGCTGCCGCCATCGCCGATCCAGGTCATGGCGACCCGGCGCTCGCCCTTCTGGCGGAACGACAGGGCCACGCCCGCCATGACGGGGATGAGAGCGCCGAGCATGGAGGTGGGGGCGATGATGCCCCGCGCCACCGAGCCGAAGTGGTTGTTGTGCTCCCGGCCGCCGCTGGGGCCCGTGGCCCGGCCGAGATACTGGAGGAAGACCTCCGTGGGGGTCGCGCCGCGCACCAGCATGGCGCCCAGATCGCGGATCAGGGGGCCGATGACGTCGTCGGGCCCCAGGGCCAGGGCCGTGCCGCAGGCCGTGGCCTCCTGGCCCAGGCTGCGGTAGACGCTGCCGAGGGTCTGGCCCTGCCGGAACAGCTTCACGATCCGCTCCTCCGTGAGCCGGGTGAGCAGCATGGCCTCGTGAAGGCGGAGGGCAGTGGCCTGATCCATCCGGTTAGCATAGACGAATGCTGACCCTTCGCCCCGCCGTTCCTGCCGATGCGCCCCTCATCCTCCAGTTCATCCGGGACCTGGCGGAGTACGAGCGCGAGCCCGAAGCCGCCATCGCCACCGAGGCGGACATCCTGCGCTACGCCTTCTCGGAGCACCCCCTGGTCCACGTGACCATGGCGGACTGGGACGGCCAGCCCGCGGGCTTCGCCCTGTGGTTCCTCAACTTCAGCACCTGGCAGGGCAAGCCCGGCATCTACCTCGAGGACCTCTTCGTGCGCCCGGCCCTGCGGGGCAAGGGCATCGGCAAGGCCCTGCTGCAGGAGCTGGCGGCCACCGCCGTGAAGGAGGGCTGGACCCGCTTCGTCTGGCAGGTGCTCGACTGGAACACGCCCTCCATCGAGTTCTACGAGGCCCACGGGGCCCGCGTCATGAGCGAGTGGCTCACCTGCCGGGTGGAGGGCGAGGCGCTGCGGCGGCTGGCCGGGGCGGCGGATTGACCTGGCCGCCGCTGCTCCGCCTGCAGGAGGCCCTGGGCCCCGGTGCGGAACTGGCGGTGGTGGGCGGCGCGGTGCGGGATGAGCTGCTGGGCCGACCCCACGCGGACTGGGATCTGGCCACGCGGCTGCTGCCGGAGGTGGTGATGGCGAAGGCCCGGGCCGCGGGCCTGAAGGTCATTCCCACGGGTCTGCAGCACGGCACCGTCACAGTGATCCTCGATGGCCGCCCCGTGGAGGTGACCACCTTCCGCAGCGACGGCGACTACCGGGACGGCCGCCACCCGGACTCCGTCCAGCTGGGCGTGGACCTCCATGAGGACCTCTCCCGCCGGGACTTCACGATCAACGCCATGGCCCTGCCCGTGGGCGGGGGCGACCTGGTGGATCCCTTCGGTGGCCGGGCGGACCTGGAGCGCTGCCTGATCCGGGCCGTGGGCGACCCCCTGCAGCGCTTCGCCGAGGACGGCCTGCGCACCCTGCGCGCCTGCCGCTTCGCCGCCCAGCTGGGCTTCGCGGTGGAGGCGGCCACCCTGGCGGCCATCCCCCAGCGGCTGGAGGTGGCCCGCAAGGTCTCGGCGGAGCGGGTCTTCACAGAGCTTGACAAGCTGCTGCGCGGCAGCGAGCCGGCCCTCGGCCTCACCCTGCTGGAGCAGAGCGGCCTCCTGGACCTCTGGCTGCCGGAGCTGCGTCCCCTGCTGGGCTGCGGCCAGAACCGGCACCACCGGCACGATGTCTGGGTGCACACGCTCCAGGTGGTGGGGCTGACGCCCGCGGAGCCCGGCCTGCGCTGGGCGGCCCTGCTGCACGACCTCGGCAAGCCCGCCACCCGCTCCACGGGGCCGGATGGCCAGGTGCACTTCCATGCTCATGCGGAGCGCTCACTGCTGCTGGGGGAGGCCATCCTGGCCCGCCTCAAGGCCAGCCACGCCCTGCGCCAGGAGGTGGCCGCGCTGATCCGCCACCACAGCACCCACCCCACCGTGGCCTGGGGCGACGCCGCCTGCCGCCGCTTCCTGCGCCACCTCCAGGAGGATGGCCTGCCCCTGGCGCGCTGGGGTGCCTTCCGCCTTGCCGACAGCCTGGGCAAGGGCCTCGACCCCGAGCGCCGCCAGGAAGAGCACCAGGCCCTGCTGGCCCGCCTGGAGGCCCTGGCCGCCACCGCTCCGCCCCTCTCCGTCCGCGACCTGGCCCTGGACGGCGCCGCCCTCATGCGCCTCGCCGGACGCGGCGGCGGCCCCTGGCTCGGCGAGCTGCAGCGGAAGCTGCTGGAGGCCGTGCTGGATGACCCCGAAGCGAACACCCCCGAAGGTTTGGGCGAGCTCGTGCAGGAGTTCCTCGCCGGAACCCCCGGGAAAAGATATTGAGTAAGCGGAGGACTGCCGCGTTCAGAAGCCTTTTTTCTTGCGCTTCCAAATAAGAAAACGCCCGGCGAGCCGGGCGTTTTCGTTGGGTGACGATCTGGCTCAGCCGACGCCGCCGCCGCTGGTGGCGGGACGGTAGGTGAGGCTGGCCTTGAGGAAGTCGCGGTTCATGCGGGCGATGTTCTCCATCTTGATGCCCTTGGGGCAGGCGGCCTCGCACTCGCCGTGGTTGGTGCAGGTGCCGAACTCCTCGGCGTCCATCTGGGCGATCATGTCGCGGACGCGGAGGTAGCGCTCGGGCTGGCCCTGGGGGAGCAGGGCGAGCTGGCTGATCTTCGCGGAGGTGAAGAGCATGGCGCTGGCGTTGGGGCAGGCGGCCACGCAGGCCGCGCAGCCGATGCAGGCGGCGGCGTCCATGGCCAGGTCCGCGTTCTCCTTGGGGATGGGCAGGGCGTTGGCGTCCTGCGGTGTCCCTGTGGGGGCGCTGATGAAGCCGCCGGCGGCGATGATGCGGTCGAAGGCGCCGCGGTCCACCATCAGGTCCTTGAGCACGGGGAAGGCCTCCGCGCGCCAGGGCTCGAGGGTGAGGCTGTCCCCGTCCTTGAAGCTGCGCATGTGCAGCTGGCAGGTGGTGGTGCGCTCCTTGGGACCGTGGGGGCGGCCGTTGACCACCATGCCGCAGGTGCCGCAGATGCCTTCGCGGCAGTCGTGGTCGAAGGTGATGGGCTCCTCACCCTTGCGGATGAGGCCTTCGTTCACGACATCGAGCATCTCCAGGAAGGACATGTCGGGGCTGACGTTCTCGGCGGGGTACTCGACGAACTTGCCGTCGCACTTGGCATTCTTCTGCCGCCACACGTGAAGGGTGAGATTGAAGTGCTTGTTGGACATGGCTCAGATCCTCACTTGTAGCTGCGGGTCGCGAGGTGGACGTTGTCGAAGCTGAGGGCCTCGACGTGGCGGACGGGGGTCTGGCCCTCGCCCTTGTACTCCCAGGCCGCGACGTGGCAGAAGTTCTCGTCGTCGCGGAGGGCCTCGCCGTCGTCGGTCTGCCACTCCTCGCGGAAGTGGCCGCCGCAGGACTCGCGGCGCTCGAGGGCGTCCAGGCACATCAGCTCGCCGATCTCGAGGAAGTCGGCCACGCGGCCGGCCAGCTCGAGGGACTGGTTCACGTCGTCCCCGGTGCCGGGGATGCGCAGGTTCTTCCAGAACTCCTCGCGGATCTCGGGGATCGCCTGCAGGGCCTTCTTGAGTCCCTGCTCGTTGCGGCCCATGCCGCAGAACTCCCACATGACCTTGCCCAGCTCGCGGTGGAAGTGGGTGGGGGTCTCCTTGCCGCCGATGGCGAAGAGCTGCTTGACCCGATCCGAGACGGTCTGGGCGGCGGCCTTCACGGCGGGGTCATCGGCCTTGATGCGGGTGCCGGGCTTGATGCCCGCCAGGTAGCCGCCGATGGTGTAGGGGATCACGAAGTAGCCGTCGGCCAGGCCCTGCATGAGCGCCGAGGCGCCCAGGCGGTTGGCGCCGTGGTCCGAGAAGTTGGCCTCGCCCAGCACGAAGAGGCCGGGGATGGTGCTCATGAGGTTGTAGTCCACCCACAGGCCGCCCATGGTGTAGTGCGTGGCGGGGAAGATGCGCATGGGCGTCTTGTAGGGGTTCTCGTCCGTGATGCGCTCATACATCTCGAAGAGGTTGCCGTACTTCTCCTCGATCTTGTTGGCGCCGAGCCGGGTGATGGCCGCCTCGAAGTCGAGGTAGACGCCCAGGCCGGTCTCGCCGACGCCGCGGCCTTCGTCGCAGACCTGCTTGGCGGCGCGGCTGGCGATGTCGCGGGGGGCGAGGTTCCCGAAGGAGGGATACTTCCGCTCCAGGTAGTAGTCGCGGTCGTCCTCGGCGATCTGGGCGGCGGGCTTGCCGCAGTCCTCCTTGCGCTTAGGCACCCAGATGCGGCCGTCGTTGCGCAGGGACTCGGACATCAGCGTGAGCTTGCTCTGGTGGTCGCCGGTCACGGGGATGCAGGTGGGGTGGATCTGGGTGAAGCAGGGGTTGGCGAAGGCCGCGCCCTTCTTGTGGGCGCGCCAGATGGCGGTGCCGTTGCAGCCCTTGGCGTAGGTGGCGAGATACATGGTGTTGCCGTAGCCGCCCGTGGCGAGGCAGACGGCGTCGGCCACGTGGGACTGGATCTCGCCGGTCACCATGTCGCGGGTGATGATGCCCTTGGCGACACCGTCCACCACGATGAGTTCCTGCATCTCATGGCGGGCGAACATCTTCACCGCGCCGAGACCGACCTGGCGCTGGAGGGCCTGGTAGGCGCCCAGCAGCAGCTGCTGCCCGGTCTGCCCGCGGGCGTAGAAGGTGCGGCTCACCTGGGCGCCGCCGAAGGAGCGGTTGTCCAGCAGGCCGCCGTACTCGCGGGCGAAGGGCACGCCCTGGGCCACGCACTGGTCGATGATGTCGACGCTGACTTCGGCCAGGCGGTGGACGTTGGCCTCGCGGGCGCGGAAGTCGCCGCCCTTGACCGTGTCGTAGAAGAGGCGGTGCACGCTGTCGCCGTCATTGCGGTAGTTCTTGGCGGCGTTGATGCCGCCCTGGGCCGCGATGGAGTGCGCGCGGCGGGGGCTGTCCTGGTAGCAGTAGCACTCGACCTCGTAGCCGAGCTCGGCCAGGGAGGCCGCGGCGGCGCCGCCGGCCAGGCCGGAGCCTACGACGATCACCTTGTACTTGCGCTTGTTGGCCGGGTTGACGAGCTTGAGATCGAACTTGTGCTTGTCCCACTTCTTGTCGATCGGGCCGTCCGGGATTTGGGATTTGAGTTCCATGATTGGCTCCCTGGGATCAGTGAATGAAGCCGGTGAGGACGGCGATGGGATAGGAGATGTTCACGCCAACCACGAGGAGCGTGAGCCCCGTGGCGAAGTTCCGGCGCAGGCTCTCGTAGCGGGGATGGGACAGGCCCAGGGTCTGGGTGAAGCTCCACACGCCATGCCACATGTGCAGGCCGAGGCAGAGCTGGGCCACGATGTAGAAGGCGGCCACGGCGGGGACCTTGAAGCCGCTCACGAAGTTGTCGTAGGCGAAGAACTCATGGCCCTGGGGGGCCTTGAAGGCGGGGTGCAGCTGGCCGGTGGTCAGGTGCAGCAGGTGGTAGACGATGAAGACGGCCAGGATGACGCCGCTCCAGCGCATGGTGCGGGAGGCCCAGGTGGAGGCGCTGTTCTGGGTGGCCCGGTAGCCCACGGGGCGGGCGGCCAGGTTGTCCAGGGTGAGGGTGGTGGCGGACCAGACGTGGAGCCCGGTGGCCGTCAGCAGGACCGCGCGGAAGATCCAGATGCCGCCGCCGTGCAGCATGCTGTGCAGGAACTCCGCATAGGCATTCAGGGACTTGGCGCCCATGTAGGCCTGGGTGTTCCCGATCATGTGGACCGTGACGAACCCGAAGAGGACGACGCCCGAGGCCGCCATGACGATCTTGCGGCCGACCGAGGATGCCAGGAAGCCGTGGCCGCGGGCTTCCGCGCCCGCGATGCTCTGTTCAGCGACAGACATAGATGGACTCCTTGAAAAAGGCGGAGAGAGAGAACAGGGATCCCGGGAGGGTGGGACCGGATTCGAAGAGCGGGGCCATATATGACCTGATTATCTTCCGGTGCCAGAGGAATCCCAAGTCATAGGTGACGGACCCAGGTCACAGTCTGCCTGGCAGTCCGCTGCCAGGTGGGCTGGTGTTGTGTCTCCCAAGACCCGGCCTTGCCAGGGCGGGGCTTTTTGCGTTAAAGTTGCCCAAGAGCCATGCCTGATCTTTGGTGGAATTTCCCTGCGCGGATGTCCTGCAGGTCGCAGGTTGACCACCTTGAGTCCCGAGACCGCACCCTAGCTGCCTTCTGCTCCCCCGAGTCCCCTTTTTCTGGAACCAACTGGAGGAAAACCCATGGTGACGATCAAACGCCTCTTCGACACACTGGCGTCGACGAGAATCTTCAAGGGGGCGCTGACTGCGGTATTCGCCCTCCTGCTGACGACCCCGGCCCTCGCCGGTGAGTCGGACCTGAAAATCCCGGCCCTGCAGGGCAGCTTCCTGGGCATGACGGGCCACAACCTGCTCCTCATCGGCCTCGTGATCTGTCTCCTGGGCATCGGCTTCGGCCTTGTGCAGTACGCCCAGATCCGGGACCTCCCGGTGCACAAGTCCATGCTCGAGATCTCCGAGCTGATCTATGAGACCTGCAAGACCTACCTGATCACCCAGATCAAGTTCATCTCGCTGCTCTGGGCCTTCATCGCGGTCATCATGATCGCCTACTTCAAGTACCTCTCCCACACGCCCATGGGCTGGGGCCAGGTGATCGTGGTGCTCCTCTTCTCGATCATCGGCATCCTGGGCTCCGTGGCGGTGGCCTGGTTCGGCATCCGCATCAACACCTTCGCCAACTCCCGCACGGCCTTCGCCAGCCTGGGCGGCAAGCCCTACCCCACCATGGAGATCCCCCTCAAGGCCGGCATGTCCATCGGCATGCTGCTGATCTCGGTGGAACTGCTCCTCATGCTCGGCATCCTGCTCTTCATCCCGGGTGACGCCGCCGGCCCCTGCTTCATCGGCTTCGCCATCGGCGAGTCCCTGGGTGCCGCCGCCCTCCGCATCGCGGGTGGCATCTTCACCAAGATCGCCGACATCGGCTCCGACCTCATGAAGATCGTCTTCAAGATCAAGGAAGACGATGCCCGCAACCCCGGCGTCATCGCCGACTGCGTGGGCGACAACGCCGGCGACTCCGTCGGCCCCACGGCGGACGGCTTCGAGACCTACGGTGTCACCGGCGTCGCGCTGATCACCTTCATCCTGCTGGCCGTCAATCCCCTGACCGCCGGACCCAAGTACCAGGACATCCAGGTCGCCCTGCTGGTGTGGATCTTCGTCATGCGCGTGGGCATGGTCGTGACCTCGGCGGCCTCCTACTGGATCAACGGCCTCTGGTCGAAGGCCAAGTTCGGCTCCCTCCTCAAGTTCGATTTCGAGACGCCTCTGACCACCCTGGTCTGGCTGACCTCGATCCTCTCCATCGTGATCACCTACGTCCTGTCCTGGCTGCTGATCGGCAACCTGCCCGACCATCTCTGGTGCAAGCTCTCCACCATCATCACCTGCGGCACCCTCGCCGGCGCGCTGATCCCCGAGCTGGTGAAGGCCTTTACCTCCACGAACTCCGGGCACGTCAAGGAAGTGGTGACGGCCTCCAAGGAGGGCGGCGCCTCGCTCAACATCATCTCCGGCCTGGTGGCGGGCTACTTCTCCGCCTACTGGATGGGCCTCACCATCGTGGCCCTGATGGGCGCCGCCTACTACGTGTCCACCTTCGGCCTGGCTAGCTTCATGGCCGCCCCGGCCATCTTCTCCTTCGGCCTCGTGGCCTTCGGTTTCCTGGGCATGGGCCCCGTCACCATCGCGGTGGACTCCTACGGCCCCGTGACCGACAACGCCCAGTCCGTCTATGAGCTCTCCACCATCGAAGCCATCCCCGGCATCGAGGCGGAGATCCAGAAGGACTTCGGCTTCAAGCCCGACTTCGAGAACGGCAAGATGTACCTCGAAGAGAACGACGGCGCCGGCAACACCTTCAAGGCCACGGCCAAGCCCGTGCTCATCGGCACCGCGGTCGTGGGCGCCACCACCCTGATCTTCTCCATCATCCAGCTGCTCAACGGCAAGTTCGGGGTGGACAACGTCTACCGCGGCCTGTCCATCATCAACCCCCTCTTCCTGCTGGGCATCATCACCGGCGGCGCCATCATCTTCTGGTTCTCCGGCGCGGCCTGCCAGGCCGTGGCCACGGGCGCCTACCGGGCGGTGGAGTTCATCAAGCAGAACATCAACCTCGACAGCGGCGCCGAGAAGGCCTCCGTGGAAGACTCCAAGAAGGTCGTGGAGATCTGCACCCAGTACGCCCAGAAGGGCATGCTGAACATCTTCCTGGCGGTGTTCTTCTCCACCCTCGCCTTCGCCTGCGCCAACCACTTCTTCTTCATCGGTTACCTGATCTCCATCGCCGTGTTCGGGCTCTACCAGGCCATCTTCATGGCCAACGCCGGTGGCGCCTGGGACAACGCGAAGAAGCTGGTGGAGACCGAGCTGAAGGCCAAGGGCACGGAGCTCCATGACGCCTGCGTTGTGGGCGACACCGTGGGCGATCCCTTCAAGGACACCTCCTCGGTGGCCATGAACCCCGTCATCAAGTTCACCACCCTCTTCGGCCTCCTGGCCGTGGAGCTGGCCATCGAGCTGAACCCGGTCACGGCGCACGTGGCGGCCCTGGTCTTCTTCGTCATCTCCACGGTCTTCGTGTGGCGCTCCTTCTACGGCATGCGCATTCCCGAAGTGGACACCAAGTAGCTTCACCGAACCACTGCACGGACCCGACAGGCCCCTCCCCCGAGGGGCCTGTCGCTTTGTGGTACGGTGGACACCATGAAACCCAGGAGCTTCCCATGTACATCCGTCTCCTCCGTCTGGTGGCCTTGGCGGCTGTCATGAGTGCCGCGCCGCTTGAGGCCGAGACCCCCGTCCCGCCCAAAGCCAAGCAGGTCGAACACTTTTCGGTCTGGCACGGCGAGCGGGTCAGCGACCCCTGGTTCTGGCTCCGGGAGAAGACCAGCCCGGACGTGGTGGCCTACCTCAACGCCGAGAATGCCTACACCGAGGCCATGACCGCGGACCTCAAGCCCTTCTCCGAGGCGCTCTACAAGGAGATGCTCGGCCGCATCAAGCAGACGGACCTGAGCGTCCCGGTGCGCCGCGGCGCGTTCTACTACTACTCGCGCACCGAGGAAGGCAGCCAGTACCCCATCCACTGCCGCCGGAAGGGCGGCAGGGACGGCGCCGACGACCCCCGGGCCGCCGAGGAGATCATGCTGGACCAGAACCAGCTGGCCCAGGGCCTGAAGTTCCTGAGCCTCGGCGGCATGGCGGTCAGCGATGACGACCGCACGCTGCTCTACAGCACCGACGAGACCGGCTTCCGCCAGTACCGCCTGTTCACCAAGGACCTGGCCACGGGCAAGGTGAGCGCCCCCCTGGCGGAGCGGGTGACCTCCTTCACTTGGGCCGCGGACGCGAGGCACGTCTTCTTCGTCACCGAGGACGACCTCACCAAGCGCTCGGACCAGCTCTGGCGCCTGGACCTGAAGGCCGGGAAGCCCGTCCTGGTCTTCGAGGAGAAGGACGAGCTCTACCGCATCGGCATCGGGCGCACCCGGGACCGGAAGTACCTGCAGGTGGAGGTCCAGTCCACGGACACCTGGGAGATGCGCTACCTGGCGGCCGCCAAGCCCCTGGGCGCCTTCAAGGTGCTGCTGCCCCGGCAGAAGGGGCACAAGTACGACTTCGACCACCGCGAGGGCACCTTCTACATCCGCACCAACCGCGACGCCAAGAACTTCCGGCTGGTGACCGCGACCGCGGCTACGCCCGGCCCAGCGCACTGGAAGCCCTTTGTGGCTCATCGCCCGGACGTCCTGATCGAAGGGGTGGAGCTCTTCCGCGACTTCCTGGTGGTGGTGCAGCAGAAGGAGGGCCTGGCCCAGTTCCGCATCCAGGACCTGAAGACGGGCACGTGGCGCGACATCGCCTTCCCCGAGGCCGTCTATGCCGCATTCCCCGGCGCCACGCCCGAATACACCTCCAGCACCTACCGCCTGAACTACCAGTCCCTGGTGACCCCCCAGAGCGTCTACGACTGCGACCTGGCCACGGGGAAGCAGACCCTCCTGAAGGAGACGGAGGTCCTCGGCGGCTATGACAAGGCCCAGTACGCCACGGAGCGCCTCAGGGCCACGGCCCGGGATGGCGTGAAGGTGCCGCTGTCCCTGGTCTATCGCAAGGGCGTCAAGCGGGACGGCTCTGCGCCGCTGTTCCTCTACGCCTACGGCTCCTACGGCTACGGAACGCCCCCGGCCTTCTCCAGCAACCGCCTGAGTCTGTTGGACCGGGGCATGGTGTATGCCATCGCCCACATCCGCGGCGGCAACGAGCTGGGCGAGGCCTGGCACGACGACGGCATGCTCCTGAAGAAGATGAACACCTTCACGGACTTCATCGACGCCGCGGAGTTCCTGGTGAAAGAGAGATGGACCGCCAAGGACCGCCTCGTCATCGAAGGCGGCAGCGCCGGGGGCCTGCTCATGGGCGCCGTCACCAACCTGCGGCCGGACCTCTTCAAGGCCGTCCACAGCGCCGTGCCCTTTGTGGACGTCATGAACACCATGATGGATGCCAGCCTCCCGCTCACCGTGGGCGAGTACCTGGAGTGGGGCAACCCCAACGAGAAGCCCGCCTTCGACGCCATGCGGGCCTACAGCCCCTATGACAACCTGGCCAAGAAGGCCTACCCGGCCATCCTGGTCACCAGCAGCTTCAACGACAGCCAGGTGATGTACTGGGAGCCCGCGAAATACGTGGCCAAGCTGCGCACCCTCAAGACCGACGAGAATCCCCTGCTGCTGAAGATGAAGATGGAGCCCGCCGGCCACGGGGGTGCCTCCGGACGCTACGACGCCCTCAGGGACAAGGCCTTCGAGACCGCCTGGATGTTAAGGCAGGTCGGCATTACCAAGTAGTTTTGTTCCGGCTCCAAAAAGAGCGCCATGGCGCTCTTTTTGGAGATAGGAAAGGAGGAAAAGATGGTGCAACCCGTCCCTGCTGGCTATCACACGGTCACGCCCTACCTGGTCGTGCCCAATGCGCTAGCTTTCGTGGCCTTCGTCGAGAAGGCCTTCGGCGCGGTGGAGCGGAGCCGGGTGCTGCGCCTGGACGGGACCATCGCCCAGGCGGAGGTCCAGATCGGCGACTCCAGGGTGCGGGTGGCCCAGGCCCGGGAGCCCTGGACGCCCATGCCCACGGGCCTCTACCTCTACGTGCCGGACACCGACGCCACCTATGAGGCCGCCCTGGCGGCCGGAGGCCTGAGCCTCCTGGAGCCCGCCGACCAGTTCTACGGCGACCGCAACGCCGGGGTGCAGGATCCCTGGGGCAACAACTGGTGGATCGCGACCCACATCGAGGACGTGGCTCCGGCTGAACTTCAGCGCCGTCTGACAGCCCGGGGTTGAGTCCCGCCGCCACACACGGGACAATGGGAAAGCGCGGCCTCCGCCGCGCCTTTCTTATGTCCGGAACCCCATGTCCCTTGTTGAAGAAATCCAGCGCCGGCGCACCTTTGCCATCATCAGCCACCCGGACGCGGGCAAGACGACGCTGACCGAGAAGCTGCTGCTCTACGGCGGGGCCATCGACCGGGCCGGTTCCGTGAAGGCCCGGGAGGGCGGGGCGGCGGCCCACTCGGACTGGATGAGCATCGAACAGGAGCGCGGCATCAGCGTCACCTCCGCCGCCATGCAGTTCGAATACCTGGGCAAGGCCATCAACCTGCTGGACACGCCGGGTCACCAGGACTTCAGCGAGGACACCTACCGGGCCCTCACGGCGGCGGACGCGGTGGTGATGCTGCTGGACTGCGCCAAGGGCGTGGAGGAGCAGACCAAGAAGCTGTTCCGGGTGGCCAGCGAGCGGAAGCTCCCCATCTTCACCTTCGTCAACAAGCTGGACCGCCCGGGCCGCGATCCCATCGAGCTCATCGACGAGGTGGAGGAGCTGTTCGGCCTCCACGCGGTGCCCATGACCTGGCCCATCGGCAGCGGCACGGACTTCAAGGGCGTCTACGTCCGCGCCACGGGCCAGCTCCAGGTCTTCGAGCGGATGAAGGCCGGGCGCAAGGCCCGGGTGGCGGGGCAGGGCGGTCTGGACGATCCGGAGATCGCGGCGCTGCTGACGCCCGCGGAGCTGCAGCAGCTGAAGGACGACGTGGATCTCATGGTCCACGTGCTGCCGCCCTTCGACCGCGCGGCCTTCCTGCGGGGCGAGCAGTCCCCCATGTTCTTCGGGTCCGCCGTGAACAACTTCGGGGTGGCCGAGTTCCTGGAGGAGTTCCTGGACCTGGCGCCGGCGCCGGGTGCGCGACCCCTCATGAACGGCGGCGAGGTGGATCCCGAGCAGCCCTTCACGGCCTTCGTGTTCAAGGTGCAGGCCAACATGAACAAGGCCCACCGGGACCGCGTGGCCTTCGCCCGCATCGTCTCCGGCCGCTTCGAGCGGGGCATGGACGCTCTCCACGTGCGGGAGAAGAAGTCCATCAAGCTGAACTACCCCCACATGTTCTTCGGCCGGGAGCGGCAGATCGTGGATGAGGCCTACCCGGGCGACATCCTGGGGCTCATCAACCCGGGCCTGTTCCGCATCGGCGATGTGCTCAGCTCCGCGGGCCCCCTGGAGTTCCACGCGGTGCCCCGGTTCTCGCCGGAGCAGTTCGTCTCCGTGCGCCTGGCGGACCCCGGCGCGCGCAAGGGCTTCCTGAAGGGCCTCTCCCAGATCGCGGAAGAGGGCGTGGTGCAGGTCTTCTGGCCCAAGGGGGGCGCGCCGCTGCCCATCCTCGGCGCCATCGGCCGCCTGCAGTTCGAGGTGCTGCAGCACCGCCTCAAGGAGGAATACGCCTGTCCCGTGCTGTTGGAGCCCCGGGGCTTCCAGATGGCCCGCTGGCTGCAGGGCGGCTGGCCCGAGGCCAGCCGCTACTGGGGCGAACTGGTGGAGGACGTCGAGGGCAACCCCGCCATCCTCTTCGAGAACGACTGGCAGCGCAGGACCACCGCCGAGAAGTGTCCCGGGCTGATGTTCCTGGAGCACCCGGCGAAATAGCGAGACACCCCGGTGCAAGGGAGCCCCGACTCAGACTCATGCGGGTAGGGGGGGCAACCGAAGACAATCCCTGACCCCGGCTTCCGGGGCCGAAAGGCCGGAACGCCCGTCTGATCCGGCCTGGAAGGATACTCATGGCCTCCAGGCAGCCCACCAGGCTCATTCCCCCATCCTCAGGCTTGGCTCCTAGGTCCATCTGGGCCTGGAGGTCCGCTGGAGCTACAGGCTTGGAGCCGGGGGCCTGCCTGTTGCTCCTCGTCCTTCTGCTGGCAGCTTGCGGGGGCGGCGGAGGCTCGAGCGATCAGAGTCCTCAGCCCAGGGTCCCGACGGACATTGAGCAGATCCTGACGCTGAAATACCTCGATCCCGCCGGGGACCAGGTCCTGGCACCTGCTGACGCTCCGCCTTTCCTCATTCCCTACGCACCCGCTGACATCACCAAGATCGAGGCTGGACTCCGCTGGCCCACCCTCTACATGCGGGTGACCTGGGCGGCACCAATCCCGGCGCAGCCAGTGGCCATTCCCGCCCAGGGACTCCTGCCCGCCATGACGGTTCCCGGGCATGGGATGAGCCTGGTCCTCAACTCGGACAACGATGCGACCACCGGCTCTAACGGGGCGGAGATGGTCGCAGGCGTGGACATCTTTTTTGGCGTCAAGGTCTACTACGGACTACCGGTGGGGGCCTACGCCAACTTCGACTTCGCGAACGGGGACATCCACTTGAACCGCGGCCACATCGAAGGAACCCTGCTGGATGGCGGCGCTGGAAGCCCCACTGTCCTGGTTGCCTTTGACCTCACCAACACCGGGACCTTCTTCCGGCGTGGGTTGACGGTACCCATTGGCGCCTGGTCGGAGGCGGAAAGCTATGATGGGAACGGGAAGCTCGTCTTCCACCACTTCGCCTACGACCCTGTGGCTGCAAGCAGCTGGACCATACCCTAGTAGCCCATGGGGGCATGCCCTGAGGCTGGTCGCTCGCCTATGGCATGCAGGTGATCAGATCCTGCCCAGGGTCTTCCCCGCGCAGCGGAGGTCGCTGCAGGCGCGGATGACGCGGTCGGCCATGCTCTGCTCGGCCTTCTTCATGTAAGGCCGGGGGTCGTAGGTCTTCTTGTTGCCCACCTCGCCATCGACCTTGAGGACGCCGTCGTAGTTCTTGAACATGTGGTCGGCGATGGCGCGGGTGAAGGCGTACTGGGTGTCGGTGTCGATGTTCATCTTGATGACGCCGTAGTCCAGGGTCTCGTGGATCTCCTGGAGGCTGGAGCCGGAGCCGCCGTGGAAGACCAGCAGGGAGTTCGCCCCCCCGCAGGCGCTGGCGATGGCAGCCTGGCCGTCCCGCAGGATGGCGGGCTTGAGGACCACGTTGCCCGGCTTGTAGACGCCGTGCACGTTGCCGAAGGTGGCCGCCAGCATGTACTGGCCGAGGGGCGCCAGACTCTTGTGCACGGCCACCATGTCCTCGGGCGTGGTGTAGAGCTTCTCCTTGCCCAGGTGGCTGGTGTCGTGGCCATCCTCTTCGCCGCCCACTACGCCGATTTCCACTTCCAGGATGATGTCGCTGGCCGCGCAGCGCTTCAGCAGCTCGGCGGACTTGGCGATGTTCTCGCTGAGGGCCAGCTCGCTGCCATCGAACATGTGGGCGTTGTAGACGTTGGGCTGGCCGAGGGCGCGGCGGCGCTCGGTCTCCGCGATCAGCGGCAGCACGAAGGACTCGAGGTACTTGGGATGGCAGTGGTCCGTGTGCAGCGCGATGTTGACGTCGTACTGCTCGGCCATGAACCGCACATAGTCCGCCAGGGCGATGGCGCCCTGGGCCATGCTCTTCACGCCGAGGCCCGACATGAACTCGGCGCCGCCGGTGGAGATCTGGATGATGCCGTCAGCCTTGGCGGTCTTCAGTCCCAGCAGCACCGCGTTGGCGGTCTCCGTGGAGGTGACGTTGAAGGCCGGGAACGCATAGTGGGCGCCCTTCGCGACCTCGAGCATCTTGCGGTACTGGGCGGTGCTGACGACGGGCATGGCTGCTCCTGGGCATGAAACCCCAGCCTAGCGATTCCAGGGCCGCGTTGCAATTAGGCCTTGGCGTAGATGTCCATGACGGCGTGCAGGAGCTCGATGGCTTCGGCCTTGGGGCGCTGGAAGGCGTTGCGGCCCATGATGGAGCCGAAGGCGCCGCCGGCGGCGATCTGGGACACTTCCTGGTGGACGGCCTCGGTGCCCTTGGCCTCGCCACCGCTGAAGATCACGATGCGGCGGCCCCCGAAGGCGCTGCGCACCACTTCCTGGACCCGCTCGGCCAGGGTGCTGGTGGGGATGGCGTATTTCTCGAAGACCTTCTTGGCCTCGCCCTGCTCCAGGTGGGCCGTGGGGGGCTTCACCTTGATGACGTGGGCGCCCAGCTGCGCGGCGATCTGGGCCGCGTAGCCCGCCACGTCCACGGCGGTCTCGCCCTCCTTGGAGAGGCCGGTGCCGCGGGGATAGGACCAGACGATGCTGGGCAGACCCACGGCCTTGGCCTCGAGGATCAGCTCCCGCAGCGCCTCGTACTGCTCGTTGCGGGCGCCGCTGCCGGGGTAGATGGTGTAGCCGATGGCGGCGCAGCCCAGGCGCAGGGCGTCCTCCACGCTGCCGGTGATGGCGCTGCAGGGCTCGATGCCCTTGGCCAGGCCGTCGCTGTTGTTGAGCTTCAGGATGAGCGGGAGGTCCCCGGCGTAGTCCGAGGCCACAGCCTCGATGAAGCCCAGCGGCGCGGCGTAGGCGTTGCAGCCGGCCGCGAGGGCCAGCTCCACGTGGTAGCGGGGATCGTAGCCGGCGGGGTTGGGCGCGAAGCTGCGGGCGGGCCCGTGCTCGAAGCCCTGGTCCACGGGTAGGATGACGAACTTGCCGGTGCCGGCCAGGCGGCCCGTGTTCATGATGCGGGCCAGGTTGGCCTTCACCCCCGGATTCTCGGAGCTGTACCAGGACAGGATCTCGCGCACTCTCGCGGTGGCCATATCAATCCTCCATCTTGGGAAAGGGTTGCTACTGACGGGAAGGGATCAAGCCTTGCTGTAGTCGTAGAAGCCGCGGCCGCTCTTCTTGCCGAGCCAGCCGGCGTCCACGTACTTGATGAGCAGGGGGCAGGGGCGGTACTTGGGATCCCCCAGGCCGTCGTAGAGGACGTTCAGGATGGCCAGGCAGGTGTCCAGGCCGATGAAGTCCGCCAGGGTCAGGGGGCCCATGGGGTGGTTCATGCCCAGCTTCATGATGCCGTCGATGCTCTCCACACTGGCCACGCCCTCGTAGAGGGTGTAGACGGCCTCGTTGATCATGGGCATCAGGATGCGGTTGGCCACGAAGCCCGGGAAGTCGTTGCAGGCGATGGGAGTCTTGCTGAGGCGCACGGCGAGGTCCATCACCGCCTGGTAGGTGGCGTCGCTGGTGGCCAGGCCGCGGATGACTTCGATGAGCTGCATGACGGGCACCGGGTTCATGAAGTGCATGCCGATGACCACGTCAGGGCGCTTGGTGACGGCGGCCAGCTTGGTGATGGAGATGCTGCTGGTGTTGGAAGCCAGGATGGCCCCGGGCTTGCAGACCTTGTCCAGGGTCTCGAAGATCTGCTTCTTGATGACCCAGTTCTCGGTGGCGGCCTCGACCACGATGTCGCAGTCGGCCAGGTCCTCGAGCTGGGTCGTGGTGCGGATGCGGCCCAGGATGGCGGCCTTCTCCTCGGCGGACATCTTGCCCTTGTCCACGCCGCGCTGTAGGTTCTTGTCGATGTTGGCCACACCCTTGGCGGCGAAGGCCTCGCTGATGTCCTGCATCACCACGGTCAGGCCCGCCTGGGCGGAGACGTGGGCGATGCCGTTGCCCATCTGGCCTGCGCCGATGACGCCGATGCTCTGGATGCTCATGGAGGTCTCTCCTTGGGTGGTGTGCGGCGGATTCCGCGAAGCTGATGCCGAGGTGGTTAACTCCCTCAATCTTAGCGTCCCGCCCCGGTGAATTGCCTCCGGTTTTCTCCGCTTCCCCGGCCCTCCAGTCGAGTGTAGTTTCTCTCTGACCGGAGTCTCGCCATGTTGCGTCCCCCTCACTACCAGCTCTTCGCCTTCGACGCCGAGTGGGTGCCGGATCCCGCCACGGGCCGCCGGGTGCTGGACCTGCCCCGGGAGCTGCCGGACGAAGAGGTGGTCGCCCGGATGTGGGCCTACGGCGGCGCCACCGAGGCGGAGCCGCGGCCCTACCTGAAGACTATCCTCTGCCGGGTGGTGTCCATCGCTGCGGTGGTCCGCACCGTGAAGGGGGGCGAGGTCTCCCACCGGCTCTTCGCTCTCCCGGACGGCCCGGAGGCGCTGCCCGAGGATGAGCTGCTCCGCCGCTTCCTGCTGGCCCTCGGCGACAAGAAGCCGCAGCTGGTGGGCTTCAACTCCCGGGACGCGGACCTGCCGATCCTGGTCCAGCGGGCCATGGTGCACCGGCTCTCCATCCCGGGCCTGGGCCGCAGCGCCGAGAAGTGGGCCAAGGACGACTTCTTCGACCGCTATGGCAACCAGCACGTCGACCTGCGGGAGCTCACCGGGGCCTGGGGCAAGGCCTCGTCCACCCTGCACGAGCTGGCCACGGCCTGCGGGATTCCCGGGAAGCTCGGCACCGACGGCAAGAGCGTCATCGATCTCTGGCGGGCCGGGGATTTGGCGGGCATCGTCCGCTACAACCAGTTCGACGCCCTGACGACCTTCCTGGTCTGGCTGCGGGCCATGACCCTCTCAGGTCATCTGACTCCAGAGCAGCTGGAGGCCGAGGAGACCCAGCTCCGGGCCCTGGTCCGCCAGAAGGCCGCCGCGGACCCGCTGTTCGAGGTCTACCTGGACGGTTGGAGCCGCCTGACCTCCTGAGCTGGGTCGAGAGCCGGGTCTCCACCTGGACAAAACTGGCATAGATTGAGCAAACCGCGACTCGGGCCGATACACTGATGACCCCAGGAGCCGCCATGACCCAGGAGATCCGCCCCGAGGACCTCATCGTCACCGAGCAGGATGGCACCCGCCGGATCAACCATGACGTGATCGAGAGCTACGGTCTGTTCAACCTGCCCAAGGCGACCATGAGGCAGGCCCTGATGGTCTACTACGACAACGCCAGCCGCATGGGCCGGGGCCCCGCCCAGACCGTCCGCACGTTCATCACCCTGGCCAGCGCCATCACCCGCTTTCCCCGCCAGGTGGCCATCAACTTCACCCGCGGCTCCGCCTACCGGAGGAACATGCGGATGCTGAGGCGGTACAGCCGCTGAAATCGCTGCGCTATTTCAGATAGAAAAAGACAAGAGCATTAGAGTGTCCGGAGGATGCGCTCGATGCTGGTGGCTTTGCGGCCGTCGGTGGTGACGAGGACGGCGTGGAGCTGGGCGTCGCCCTGGGCGACTTCGTACTTGGGGCGCTGGACGTTGAGGAAGCGGCCCAGGCTGCACTCCTTCTTCATGCCGATGACGCCGTCGTAGGGGCCGGTCATGCCGATGTCGGTCACAAAGGCGGTGCCGCCGGGCAGGACCTTGGCGTCCAGGGTGGGCACGTGGGTGTGGGTGCCCAGCACCGCGGCGGCGCGGCCTTCGAGGTGGTAGCCCATGGCCTGGGCCTCGCTGGTGGCCTCGGCGTGCATGTCCACGAGGACGAGGTCCGCGCGCTCCTTCTGGAGGATGCCGTCCACGCAGCGGAAGGGGCAGTCGCAGGGGGACATGTGGACCCGGCCCATGAGGTTGATGATCAGTACCTCGGCGCCGGAGGGGGTGTGCAGCTTCACCCAGCCCTGGCCGGGGGTGCCCGGCGGGTGGTTGGCGGGCCGGATCAGGCGGGGCTCCTGGCGGAAGTAGCTCTCGATGCCCTTCACGTCGAAGGCGTGGTTGCCGGTGGTGATGACATCCACTCCCAGCCGGTCGAACCACTCCCGGGCGATGGCCTCCGTGATGCCGTGGCCGTGGGCGGCGTTCTCGCCGTTGATCACCACCAGGTCCGCCCCCGTCTCGCGGCGGAGGGCGGGGATGAACTCCTCCACCAGCCGACGGCCGGGTTCCCCTACCACGTCGCCCAGGGCCAGAACCCTCATCCCTCAACCTTGGTCACGGCCAGCATCAGTTTCTCCATGATCAAGATTCCTTTCGAAGCAGGGCTGTGAGCGGGGCGACGAGGGGGGGAAGATCTTCCTGCAGCGTCTTCCACAGGATCTCCTTGCTCACGCCGAAGTATTCATGGATGACGAAATTCCGCATGGCCCTCATCGCATCGATGGGGATGCTCGGATTGTCGATCTGGATCGACTCAGGCAGGTGGTTGGCAGCCTCGCCAATCACGCCGAAGTGGCGAAGGACCGCATCCACGGTTCGCTCATCCGCGGCGAAGGACTCGAAGGTCATGCCTTCGGTGTAGGTCTGGATTGAAGCGATGGATCCCAGGATGTCCTCGACCCGAAGTGCCCAACCCCTCCTAGGCGGCATGGACGACCTCAGCCAGAATGGCGGCTCTGAGCTGGGGTTTGAGTGCCTCGGGGGTGACCAGATCCACCCTGGTGCCAAGAATGCCCTCGAGTTCCTTCTGGAGACGGAAGAATCCGAAATAGCCGCAGGCTCTTCCCGGGAGGAAGGTCACGAGAAGGTCGATGTCGCTTCCCGGCTGGGCTTCATCCCGGGCCACGGAGCCAAAGATGTCGATGGAGCCCAGGCCATAGGACTCCTGGAGGGCTGGAAACGCCTCCCGGATCCTCCGCATGGCTTCATCCCGCATCATCTGGAACCTCGACCTGCACGAGTATATAACAAGGGAAAGGGCGGCGCTGGTGCGCCGCCCTTTCCGGTGAAGCAGGTGCTGCTAGAACGTGACGCGGGCGCCCACCTGGACCTGACGGGCGGAGCCCAGCCAGTTCTGCTGCTGCTGCAGGTTGGCGGCCGAGTTGGCGTCGACGGTGGCCGGCGTGACGGTGCCGCTGTAGGACACGCGGTTGGAGAGGTAGGTGTCCTGGCGGTTGGTGAGGTTGAAGATGTCCGCGGACAGGGTCAGCTTGGCCTTCTTGCTGACGGTGAACTCACGGCGCAGGCCCAAGTCCAGGTAGAAGTTGGAGCCGGCGCGCTGGGTGTTGCGGCCCGTGTCCACGCCGTTGTTGAAGTAGCGGTCGTTGCTGCTGTTGCCGTCGCCGTTCACATCACTGCCGTAGGTCAGGGTGTAGGGGGTGCCGGTCTGGTAGTGGATGGACAGGGAGGTGCGGATGCCGCTGACCTGGCTGTCCAGGTAGCTCAGGTAGCCGGTGAAGACCTGACGGCGGTCCGTGTCGGCGTAGCCCCACTGGGCACCCAGGTTGCTGACGTCCTGGATGCTGACGCCCGAGTAGTTGCGCTCGTTGGAGTCGCTGTCCTTGTTGATGGCGTAGGTGTAGAAGATCTGGGCGTCGAAGTCGCTGCCTTCCTTGTGGTACTTCATGCTCAGGGTGTAGGCGTGGTAGAGGCTGGTGGCGTCCGAGAGGTAGACGCCCATGGTGCCGTAGCTGGTGTTGGGGCGGACCGGCGTGTAGGTGCCGCTGGCGGACACGGTGCTGGGATAGATCAGGCGACCGTAGGCATTGGGGGTGGGCGTTCCCAGGTTGATGTCTGCGGTGCGCTCCAGCTGGTTGCCCTTGGCATAGGTGGCGGACACGCCGACCACGAGGTCCTGGAACGGGCGCTCCATGCCCACGTTGGCGCGGTCCGTGTAGGGGTTCTTGAACTGCGGGCTGAAGGTCCAGATGTTGAAGGCGGGCAGGGTCACGCCACTGGGGAAGGAGGTGACCCAGTAGGGGTTGTTGGCGTTGAAGGCCGCGCCGATGGGAATCCCGTAGGTCGCCGCCTCGGCGGGGGTGAAGTCCTTGGAGCCCGTGCGACGGCCATTGGCGGCGAAGACCTGGTAGAGGAACACGGCCGGGGTGGTGCTGACGTAGCGGCCGAGGCTGCCCCGCACGACGGTCTTGCCCTGGTCGGCGGCCGGCGTCCAGGTGAAGGAGAGCCGGGGGGAGAACTGGCTGTCGTTGGGGATCTTGGCCGTCAGGGGCATGGTGGCGGCCAGGGGGTTGCTCATGTCCAGGATCGGGTAGTCCGGGTTCTCCTGCTTGTCCCAGCGGACGCCGAGGCCCAGCTTGAAGGTGTCTGTGACGCGCCAGTCGGCCTGGATGAAGGCGGCTTCCTGCTTCATCTTGGCGCTGAAGAGGCCGGCCTGGGACACGGGGCCGCTGAGGCCGAAGTTCTGGCGGTAGTAGGTCCAGTTGCCGGCGCGGAAGTTGGCGATGTTGCTGAAGGAGTAGACACCGCGCCAGTTGCCGGCGAAGAACTCGGACACGTCCATGGAGTTGTAGTCGAGACCGGCCTTCACCTGGAGGGTGGGCGTGACGTAGCTGAGGTTCTCCTGGAACTGGGTGCGCTTGGTGTTGTAGGTGCGGTCGAAGGGATAGGCGCCGTAGTAGCCGACGTTGGTGATGCTCACTTCGGGGATGGTGGAGTAGGGCGCCCGGGGCATGTCGTCCGTGGTGTAGTTCACGCGGGCTTCATTCATCCAGTTGGCGTTGATCACCCAGTTCCACTGCATCACGTAGGCGTCGGTGGTGACGACGTCCGTGGAGACGTTCTCGTAGGCGGCGGTGATGCCCGAGCCCACATCACCGTTGAACTTGGAGTGGTTCACGCGGAACTGCAGGGTCTGGTCCGGGTTGATGTTCCAGTCGAAGCGGGCGAACACGGTGTCCGAGTTGGCCTTGCTGGTGTAGGCGCCGGCGCGGGACAGCAGGGCCGCGTCATTGGCGTGGCCGGAGAGGGTGGGATCCAGCGGAAGGAGGCCGGCCGGGGGGTTGGTGCCGCCCCAGGCCATGTTGATGGGGCTCTTCTGCCGCTGCGCGTCGTAGGCCACGAAGTAGAACAGCTTGTCCTTGATGATGGGGCCGCCGAGGCTGAAGCCGTACTGCTCCTGGCTGAACTCGCCCACGGGGTAGGAGCTGGTGGTGCCGGAGGGCTGGCGGATGTCCGGACCCGGCTCGACCCACACCTTGGGACGGGTGTAGTAGAAGAGGCTGCCGGCCACATCGTTGCTGCCGTTCTTGGTGATGGCGTTGACGTAGCCGCCGCCCATGCGACCGAACTCGGCGCTGGCGCCGTCGGTCACGACCTGGTACTCGCGGATCGCTTCAATCGACACGGTGAAGGGGGTCTTGCCTTCCGCCGCGCCGATGGCGCCGCCGAAGAAGGGCTCGTTGTTGTCGCCGCCGTCGATGTTGATGGAGGTGTTCACCCCGCGCTGGCCGGCGATGGCGAGGTTGCCACGGCTGCTGTCCACCACGACCTGGGGGGCCAGGGTGGCGAGGTTGGTGAAGGAGCGGTTGAAGACGGGGAGGCTGGACAGGTTGTCCGTGGAGATGATGGCGGCGGCGCTGGCGCGCTCGCTGTCCACCTGGGGGGCGCTGGCGGCCACCACTTCAACCACGGCGCCGGTCTCGGAGGCCAGCTTGACGGTCAGGGGCGCGGCATCGCCGAGGTTCAGGTTGATGCGGATGTTGCCCGCGGTCTGGTAGCCCGCCTTGGTGACGGTGACGACATAGGGGCCCACGGGCAGCAGCGTGGCCATGTAGCGGCCTTCGGCGCTGGTCTGCAGCGTGCGGACCAGCCCGGTCTCCTGGTTGCGGATGACCACGGTGGCGCCGGCCACGGCCGCACCCTTGGCATCCAGCACGCGACCGCCCAGCTGAGTGGACACGCCCTGGGCCATGAGGGGGGCCGCTGCCACCAGCAGGGCTGCGAGAGATGAAGTGCTGAGGTGCCTTGAACGCATAAGAAGTTCCTCCGTGCTTGAGGGTAGCGGCCCCGGAGCCCCTTTGAAAGGGGACCGGAGGGTTATGGAACGAAAGTCACCAGGAAGGCACCTGATGGTCACAGGGAGGTCCGCAGGGGACCGTCTGTTAGTCTCATGATTTCCCAGGGATCCCCATGCTGCGGAACTTCGCCATCGCCCTCCTGTTCGCGGTCCAGCTGTTGGCCCAGGGGCCCGCAACGCTTGGCATCGCGGAAATCAGGGCCGGCATGAAAGGCTATGGCCGCACAGTGTTCCAGGGAGGAAAAATCGAGCGCTTCGACTTCGAGGTGCTGGGTGTCCAGAAGAACGCGGCCCCCGGACGGAGCCGGATCATGGTGCGGGCTTCAGGGGGCCCCCTGGCGGAGACCGGCATCCTGGCGGGCATGAGTGGCAGCCCCTGCTACATCGACGGGAAGCTGGTCGGCGCCCTCAGCACGGGGCTCCTCTTCGAGAAGGAGGCCATCGGCGGTATCACGCCCATTGCCGAGATGCTTGATCAGCTGCGGGATATTCCCGAGCTGGCTCCCAGCCGGACGCCCCTGATCCTGCCCAAGCTGGAGCCCCCCAAGGTCCTGAAGGCCGCCCTGCAGGGCCAGATGCTGGACTTCCAGAGCCTGCTGGGGGAGGCCGACCCCCAGGCCCTGCCCATGACCATCTCCGGCAGCCCCCTGGGCGCCGAGGCCCAGCGCCTCTTCGCCGGCTGGCCCGTCACCTTCATGGCCGTGCCGACCCTGTCGGGCGGCCGGGAGGAGGCCAGCCCCCTGGAGCCCGGGGGCATGGCGGCGATCATGCTCATGCAGGGGGACCTGGACCTGGCGGCCGCGGGGACCATCACCTATGTATCCGGCAAGCGGGTCCTGCTCTTCGGGCACCAGCTCTTCAACCTCGGTCCCGTGGACCTCCCGCTCTGGTCCGCCACCGTGGCCAGCTCGGTGGCCAGCTACCAGAACTCCTTCAAGCTGGCCATGCCCGTGGCCCCCGTGGGCGCCCTCCGCCTGGACCGCAACTCCGGCGTGGCCGGCATCCTCGGTGCCGAGGCCCGCATGGTGCCCCTGCGCATCGGCCTGAACCTGGGGGGGAAGAAGACCCTGAACTTCCGCTTCGAGATCATGGACCATCCCGTGGCCACCGCTTCCCTGGCGGCCCTGGCCGTGGCGCAGACCCTCGAGGCCCACACCCGGGGCTTCGGCCTCCAGAGCCTGTCCATGCAGGGCAACATCAAGCTCACGGGGCAGTCCGCCATCCAGATCGAGAATGTCATCGCCGACCTGAACCCCAACCGGATGGCCCAGTACGTGGGCGCCATGCTCCAGGCCATCTGCCTGAACCCCTTCGAGAAGCCGGTCATCGAGGGCATCGCGCTGACCATCAAGGCCGAGGAGCGCCTGGACCTCACAGCCATCGCCGGGGTGCGGCTCCTGAAGGCCCGGGCCAGGCGGGGCGAGGTGCTGCCGGTGCTGGTGACCCTCCAGAACATCCAGGGCGTCCGCGACACCGCCACCTTCAACATCCAGGTCCCCTCCTCGGCGGCCAAGGGCAAGGCCACCCTCATGGTCGGGGACGGCTACAGCCTGACGGCGGCGGATCCCGACGAGCGCGTCATCGAGATCGCCTCCCTGGGCGACATCGTGCGGATCCTGAACGGCGGCCTGCGGAACAACCACGCCTACGCCCTGCTGGTGCAGGCCCAGCCCGGCGCGGGCCTGCGGGGCAGCCGCATCGAGGGCATCCCGCCCACGGTGGCCAGCCTGGTGGGCGGTGACGGCGCCAGCAGCGACAACCGGCTCCAGCGCCGCATCGTGGGCCGCGCGCTGCTGCCCCTGGAGCGCGAAGTGCGCGGCCTGGCCCAGCTGGAAGTGGAGATCGAGTAGATGCTTTCCCGACGAAGAGGTTCTATGCGCTGGATAACGATGCTGCTTGCCGCCGCCCTGGGGGTCACCGCCCTGGCGGAACAACCGACCGCCACGTTCTCGGGCTTCAACGACTGGCTCGGCTCTGAGACCCGGGGGGTCCGCATCGGCGCCGACGGCCGCCTGCGCCTGGCCCCGAGCCTGCGCCGGGTGGGCCAGCTGCCCGAGGGGGTCATCTGGGCCGCGGTGCCGGATGGGGCCGGTGGCGCCTTCCTCTCCGCGGGCACCGAGGGCAAGCTCTTCCACTACACCGGTGGCCAGATGAAGCCCCTGGGCCAGGTCAAGGGCGGCATCGTCTTCGCCCTGGCCAGGCTGGGAACGGACCTGCTGGTGGCGCCCACCGGCGAGGGCAAGCTGCTGCGGGTGACCCCGAGCGGTGAGGTGAAGCTCTTCGCCGAGATCGACGCCCGCATTGTCTGGGCCCTGGCCGTCGAGGGCGATGCCGTCATCGCCGCGGGCGGCGCCGAGAAGGGCGCCGTGCTGGTGATCGCCCGGGAAGGCTCCAGCCGGCGCCTGGCGGAGCTCGGCGACGAGACGGCCTTCACGGCCCTCCTCGCGGACGGGCAGGGGGGCTGGTACCTGGGCAGCCACGGCCGGGGCCTGGTGCTGCGCTACAACAAGCTGGGCGACCGCCTGGAGACCCTCCTGGACACGCCCTTCGAGGAGGTCCGGGCCCTGGCCCTCGCGGATGGCCAGCTCTACATCGGGGCCGACAATGGCCTCACCCCCAAGTTCAGCACTGGTCTGCTGGAGCGCCGGGAGGGCTACCTGCAGGCCGACACCAGCACCGCCACCCGGTCCGCCGTGATCCGCCTAGACCGGGACCGCGTGCCGGAGCTGCTCTGGCAGAGCGCCCAGAGCCAGGTCTATGCCCTGACAGTCTGGAAGGGCCAGCTGCTGGTGGGCACCGGCAACCGGTCGCGCCTGTTCGCGCTGCCCCTGGGCAAGGCCCGGGACACGGACCCCTTCGCCGTGGTCCAGGAACTGGGCACGGCCCAGGCCACGGGCTTCCTGCCCACGGGTGGTGACCTGCTGGTGGTGGGCTCCAACCCCGCGGAGCTGCACCTGCTCTCCGAGGCCCAGGCCACGGAAGGCACCCTGGAGTCCCGCATCCTCAAGGGCGCCCCCATCGCGGACTGGGGCCGGGCCTACCTCGATGCGGAGACCCCCACCGGCACTGGCGTGGAGCTGCAGTTCCGCACGGGCAGCACCGAGACACCCGATGCCACCTGGACCCCCTGGTCGCCGCCACTGCGCAGCGGAGAGCGGCCCGTGCTGCCCCCGGCCCGCTTCGCCCAGTTCCGGCTGCGGCTCAGCAGCACCCGGGGCGGCTCGACTCCCATCGTGGAGACCGTGAGCGTCCACTGGGCCCACCGCAACCTGGCCCCGGTCTGGGAGGGCGTGGACCTCATGCCTCCGGGCCTGGTCATCACCCGCACGGCGCCGGCGGAGGACATCGGCATCGAGCGCGTGCCTCTGGATACCCAGAAGCTCATCCCCGCCCTCGGCTACCTGGGCGCCGAGAAGCGCAGCTTCCGCCGGGGCAGCCAGAGCTTCGTATTCCGGGTGAACGACCCCAACGGCGACACCCTGCAGTTCGCCATCCGGCTTGTGCCGGACAAGGGGTCACCGATCCTCATCGAGAAGGCCTGGAAGGAGAAGTTCTTCAGCTTCGACACCCTGCCGGTGCCCGACGGCCGCTACCGACTGGAGGTGACTGCCTCGGACGCCCCCACGGCGGCCTTCAACACCGTCCTCACCAGCACCTGGCGCACGGCCCCCTTCTTCGTGGACCACACCCCGCCGGTCATCTCCGAGCTCAGCGCCGTGGCCGAGGGCGAGGGCGTCCGCGTGAAGTTCCTGGCCCGGGACGAGACCTCCATCCTCAAGGAGGCCGCCATCAGCGCCGACGGCGACCGCTGGCTCCAGATCGCCCCCGAGGACCGGGTCTTCGACCAGAAGGAGGAGCGCTTCGACGTGCTGCTCCCCCGGGACGTCGTGCGCGGCGACCGCGTCCTCGTGAAGGTGGTGGACCAGCACAACAACGAGCAGACGGCGGCGGTGTCGTTGGGGGTGGCGAAGCGGTAGGCGATCTCGCGCTGCTCCAAAAAAGGCGGGCCAGTCGGCCCGCCTTTTTTGGAGATAGAAAAAGATCTT
>Ga0208507_1000136_pt1 | contig 56141 bp, 23 predicted proteins | sample CryBogCBH12Aug01_FD_184626 | JGI IMG/M metagenome (GOLD analysis project Ga0208507, IMG submission 184626) | Freshwater microbial communities from Crystal Bog, Wisconsin, USA - CBH12Aug09.1 (SPAdes) (version 2) | ecosystem: Environmental > Aquatic > Freshwater > Lake | place: Crystal Bog...
TTCCGGGGATACGTACTCCCAGCGTTGGAACACCCGGGCCGATCACGCTGACTGCGCGAACACGAATCAATAGCGGGGTCTTATTACGGTTGACCACATAGTTTCGAACTGAAGGCAACAAGGTGGCGGCGGTCGTCCACTTTAAGCCGTCAGGCGAGGTCTCCACCAAGAAGTTAAGAACCAACTTGATGTTACTTCCAACCGCTGGAGTCCAACCGATGCGAGCGGTGGTGTTTGTCATGATGAAGCTTGTGATAACAGGAGCAGGTGCCGCTGGTTGTGGGGTGGCAGATGCAACCGCTGAATCCGCGCTAGTACCAATCTGGTTGATGGCATTGACCTTGAAGAAGTATGTCGTTCCATTCTTCAAACTTGGAACATTCACTGTTGTCAGAGATGAACCAGTATTTGGAATAGCTACTGTCCAAGGACCATTTGCAGAGTTAGCAATCTGGACGGTGTAGTAGTCGACGCTATATCCACCGTTATTGAGAGGGGTCTTGAAGTTCAAAGTGATTTTCTTATCGCCGGCGACAGCAGTAAGACCCGTGACAGGATCTGGTGCGGCTCCCGGAGATGCCAAGATCACGCTGGATGCTCCAAGTCCGGCGCCAGAGATCGGCGTAACTCGAATTTCATAGGTGGAACCGTTGGTGAGGTTTCCGATGGTCGAGCTCAGTGAGGTACCAGAAGCGGTCTCTGCAGTCGTCCAGTTACTTCCATCCAAGCTCTGCTCAACCTGGAAGCCAGTGATGGAGCCAGCTGGAGCACCTGCTGGTAGCTCCCATCCAACGGTGACTGTCTTAGATGCACTGGAAACGATATGGAGCGATAGAGGTGCGCTTGGAAGTGCCGACGCATTTGCGGAGAGCGTTGCAGATAAGCCCTTACCAAAGTTGGTAATCGCGCTCACACGGAAGGTGTAGTTGGTGAAGTTCTTCAGACCCTGCAGGTTAACCTGAGTGGTATTTCCAGGAGTCGATGAGGCCAGCGACCATGTGGTGCCATCGGTGCTCTGCTCAATCACATAGTTATTGATTGGCAATCCACCAGTGTCGGTAGGTGCGTTCCAACTCAAGCTAACCTGGCTATCGCCAGAAGCCGCGGTCAGACCTGTCGGTGCTTGAGCGACCACACCAGGAGTTACCGAAACAATTGCAGCAACACCAGAACCTGCCTCACCCGTTGGGGTCAGGCGGAAGATCGTTGAGACACCGTTGGTCAGACCAGTGACTACTGCGGAGCCAGCATTAGCGGCCAATGAGATGGCCTTCGAAAAGGTTTGACCGTCAACGCTGTAATCCAAGTTGTAGCCCTTGCGGTTGTCATCCTTCACAGGAGACCACGAGAGAGTCACTTGCTTATCTCCACCGACACCGGTGAGGGAAGGCGCGGCCAGAGGCAATGGAACGGTTGTTGCAGGTAATCCGCCTACAGGGGCGGGCGGAGTTGGAGGAGGATAGTTCACTGGAGGTGCATATGGAGGAATCGTGATAACGACTGACGCAGGAATTCCCTGGCCGCCCAAGCCGTACCCATTGACCCAAATCGTGTAGGTATTTCCGGCAATAAGACCCGTGACCCGGCAAGAATTCAAGGTATTGCTTGTGCAAGCGAAAGTTTGCAGAGTGCTTGAATCTGGACCGACCTGAACTATATAGGTGTCCGCGTGAAGGAGCGGATCCCATGTGACACTAACAGGCACTACTGCGCCATTGTCTGTTGGTACCGCCTTCAAGTTGGTGATCTGACCCAAAGTGATCGGAAGGTATTGCGGAGCATTGGAAATAATTGTCACCACATCAGCCGCAGCGGCGTTGTTTGGCAGATAGTTGGCATCGCCACTATAGCTTCCCGTTGCAACATAGGTACCGATTGTTGGCAAGTCTTCTTTGCAGCTGTAGACGATGGCATGAGCGACGCTGATTGAAGCAGGAGCGAATGAACAAGGGGTGGTATTTCCAGTACCGGAAATGGTCCACGTGAAGGTACCTGTTGGAGTTGCTGCAGTATCAACACCAGCCACAATTGCCGTGAAGATTACGGATCCACCAGCAGCAGGATTTCCAGAGTTCGAGATGGTTACCGTTGGAAGCGCTTTCTGGATTGTGATCGGATTAGCAGATACCGTTAAGTGCAGGTAGTTGTTATCGCCTGAGTATGCAGCCTGCGCAATGTAGGTGCCAGCTGTTCGCGCAACAACGATACAACTTTGGACGTAGGTTCCGACCCCTGTGGTGGAATCACAAGTAGTAGCACCTGCGGTACCAGAGAGTGTCCAGACCACAGTACCACCAGGCGTCGGTCCACCAGGAACAGCATTGATGGTCGCGGTAATCGTCAAGGTATCACCAAGGTTTGGCGATGCAGGAGTAGTGGTAAACGTGATCGTTGGTAGCTCAGGACCGACAGTGATCGACGTCGTAGCGCTATGTGGAACAGCAAGATAGTTGGAATCTCCGGCGTAGCCGATATTGGCGGTATAGGTGCCTGCCGCAATAACAGGAACGACGCAGGTGTAGACGGCATTGACACCCGAGTAGATCGGACCTGTTTGAGACTGGCACGAACTGGATGGACCGCCTAAGTACCAGGTGATACCTCCACCCGCATCCGTAGGAGCCAAGGAGTTAGCAACACCTGCAACAGTTGCAGTGAAGGTTACTGGTGCTCCGAAGATATTGGTCAATGGTGCGCCGACGATGCTGATAGTTGGTGCAACTTGTGCTACTGGAATAGTTATCGTGCTGGAGGTCTTAGTGTCGTAATTCAAGTCACCGCTATAGCTTGCGTACGCAGAGTAATTTCCTGCAGTTGCTGTTGGGAGCAAGCAAGAGAACGCAGTCGTAGGTAACAAATCTTGTGAGGTATCGATTGCCGCGGCGCTATTGGTGCAAGCGACCGAGGTGAGACCTGGGCTTGTAACGGTCCACGTCACGCTACCTGTAGGCAGCACATCTACCAAACAGTTTGTACCAACTACACGACCAGCAGTTCCAGTTGGGCAGGAGTACGACGTTGGGTTAGCCGTACCTGCTGTGATTGCTCCTGGGATATCACAGGTGTTACTTCCAGTAAGGGTTCCAGTTGCGCAGCTGTATGGAGCTCCAGGCGTTGCTGCGTATGTTGAGTTATCTGGGGCGGTACATGTCGTTCCAGACAAGGCATCAGCGTTATTACAGAAGTAAGACGGCGTTGCAGGAACAAAGGTATCTGCTGCTTGGCAATGGCTTCCATCTACGGTCAAAGTCTTACCTGTTGGGCAAGAGTAAGTCGTTGGATTTACAACGGCGGCGACGGAGCTGCCAGCCTGTCCTACGACCAAAGCGGTTAGGGTTGTCGATCCACCAAGTACTGGAGCAGGAGATGCGGATACCGTGACATTAACCGAAGGCACCAAGTTCTGAACGCTTACGGTCACTGTATTCGAAACAGAGGCGTAGTAGTTCGAGTCTCCGGTGAATGTGGCGGTCACGACGAATGTTCCATATGTAATTTCTGTGACGTGACAGATGTAGGTCGTGACACGGCCCGAAGTTGATGGTGCTGATACATTCGCGCAAGCGTTTGCACCGCCTGAACCAGTAATCGACCAGTTCACGTTATCTGATGGAGTGGCCGCACCAGCCGGAACTGTCTCAGTTAATGTGAAGGTAGCCGTGCCGCCGGTTATCCCGTCACCGAGGCCAGTCAAAGCCAGGGTTGGAGTTACCTTAGGGATGATGACATCAGTAGCCGCAATAGGCGCGAGAGCAGTGAAGTTGCTATCGCCAGAGTACGTCGCAGAGACCGAGTAGGTGCCAGCGGTGGAAGCGTTAATGGTGCAGGTGAATACTGCTTGGATCGCCGTCGTACCAGGAGTTGGACCTGTCGAGGTGGCACATGTGGTGGCCTGACCACCCGTCACTGTCCACGTGATCGTTCCACCAGGTCGAACTGCACCGGAGACTCCGGTAACGGTGGCTGTATACGTAAGTACATTTCCAATCGAAGGCGTGACTGGAGTGATCGCGATTGCCAGTGTAGGAGTAGCTGGTTGGACGGTGATAGTTGTTGGGGTCGCAGTCGATACAGCCGAGAAGTTGATATCACCGTTGTACGCAGCACTGACGTTGTAGGCGCCTGCTACAGGAGCGGCGATGATGCAGGTGTAGATCGTCGTGGTTCCGCTTGAGGTCGAACTTGGGTTCGATGTACACGTGCTTGCCTTACCGGAGACGGTCCAGACCAATGTTCCGGTTGGTGCAGGCAGATTGGTGACTCCCCCAACAACCGCAGCGAATGTAAGAGTTGCTCCAGAATATTGCGTTCCACTTGGAGGGAAGATCGTGAGGGACGGCGTTGCGGCACCCAAATTGACCGAGATAGTTGTTGAAGTCGCGGTTAAGTAGTTCGCATCTTCGGCAACTGTTGAATTGACGTGATACGAACCAGGAGTATTTGTAGCAAAGGTACATGTGTATGTCGCAGTACTGCCTGAGATAGATGCGGCGGACTGACCACTACAAGCGATGACGGCTCCAGTCGGATCGGTGACAAGCGTGCTCACGGATCCGGTTGGGACAACCGCGGAGGCCAGGCCTGATACGACAGTCGTCACAGTTGTTGTTCCACCAAGTTGTGGGTGAGCAGAGGCGCTGACGGTGATGCCAGGCAACTGCTTAACAATGGTGAGCGTCAGTGCGCTGCTTGATGCTGTCAGGTAATTTGCATCGGCAGCAACGCTGGCTTGGATGATGTAGGTACCGACATTTGGAGTCTGGAATGCACAGGTATAGGTCGTGCTATTTCCACTGACGGTTGGTCCTCCGTTAGAGGCGCAGGCGCCCACTCCAGCTGTTCCATTCAACGTCCACGAAATATTTCCAGCTGGTGGGACCGCCCCGGTGGCTCCGGTAATGACTGCAGTCACAGTCAAAGTGCCACCCAAGCGAGGCTGAGATGGAAGGGCGGAGAGAACAACAGTTGGAAGTGCAGGTGCGACAACCGTCGTGCTCGAGGATGCATTAGAAATAACTGGGTTATAGGAAGTATCACCAGTGAAGATGAAGTTCGCTCCATATGTGCCGGCGACTGAAGCAGTGACGCTACAGGTGTAAGTGGAGACGTTTGAAGATTGGCTTGGGCCGGTGGTGCTCGTGCAGGTTGTCACGCCACCAACTCCGGTGATAGCCCATTGTCCAGCAGCACTTGGAGCGACTGCCCCACTTGGGCCAGTCACGGTTGCTGTAAATGTCACTGTGGTACCCAGGGCTGCGGTTGCAGCGTTAGCAACCACGGCAACAGCTGGATCGCCCTTAGTAACGGAAGTTGAAGCTCCAGAAGTTGGTGAGGTTGCGAGGTAGTTACTGTCGCCGTTGTAGGTAAAGAGCGGAACGTACGATCCAGCAACAGTGGTGTTGACCGTACAGGTGTACACAACACTTGTCGAAGATCCAACTGGACCTGTGTAGCTCGCACAACTTACGCCCGAGACACCGGTGATTGACCACGTTGGAGTGCCGGTAGGTGTCTGACCACCTGTCGGACCAGTGACCGTCGCGGAGAAGGTGATCTGGTTACCAAGCTGGGTCGTCGCCGTGCTTGTAGTTACAAAGACAGTAGGCGTTGCCTTAACAACGTTAATGGAATACGTCGCGCTTGGACCAACCCCGTTGTAGTTGCTATCACCAGGGTATGTGATTGCAGCAGAGTATGAACCAGATGAGTTAGAGGCAATGGTGCAGGTGTAGATAGTTGAGACTCCAGAAGTTACAGGACCCGTTGTGGAATCGCATCCGCTGGCTCCAGTCAATGTCCAGGTAGGAGCATTCGTTGGAGCTACCGAACCAGTTGAACCAACAATGGTGCCAGTAAATGTTGTGATCTGACCATTAGCAGTGGTGGATTGAATTCCTGTGACACTGAGTGTTGGGGTCGCCTTCGGAACAACGACAAGGAGTGTCGTGGAATTGCCAGCACTGTAATTGCTATCGCCAGGGAAGTTGGCGGTAGCGGAGTAGGTACCTGCAATCACCGTTGGGAAGGTACAGAAGTAATTAGTGGTTGGAGGGGTGGCGGCCCCAGCAGTGATTGAAGGCGATCCACACGTGACGACTACACCAGCTGGATCTCTAACAGTCCAACCCATAGTTCCTGCCGGTGCAGGAGTTCCCGTGTGTCCAACAGCGACAACCTTTAAGGTGATCGATCCACCAAGAGTTGGTGTGCTTGCTGTCGACAAGGTCAGAGTTGGGGTCAACGTTGAAACTTGTAGTGAAACGGTATTAGAGGTAACGCCGGTGTAGTTCACATCACCTGGGTAGCGAGCAGTAACTGTGTACGTACCGTAATCAACTGCTGTGATGTTACAGGTGTAAGTCGTGACGGCGCCGCTACTTGTCGAAGCCACAGCAGGTGTATCACACGCTGTTACGGATGGCTGGGTGAGCAACGATGAGGTGACCGTCCAGACGACGGTACCAGTTGGAGCTACTCCCCCGGAGCCCGTGACCGTAGTCGTAAACACCATGACGTTTCCGAGCGTTCCAGTTCCACTTCCGGTCAAGGTAACTGTTGGAGTGACCTGTGAGATCACAACTGGGAGCGAAGTGGCAGGAGCAGGAGCGTTGTAGTTGGTGTCACCAGAGTAGGTTGCTGTGGCCGTATAAGTGCCTGCAGGAACCGCATTGACCGTGCATGTAAAGACGGTGATATTTGAAGAAGTTCCGTGGACTAGGTCGGTGCGCGAAACACAGAGAGTAGCTGGACCAGTGAACGACCATACGACCGAGCCGCTCGGTGCAGTTGCTCCGGCGATACCAGTAATTGTCGCGGTGTAGGTGATGGTGCCACCAAGAACTGGGCTAGCTGGCGCAGTAGTAACAACAACTGTTGGTGTGACTGGTTGCACTACAACTGTTACAGGACTTGAAGTCACACCGGAGTAGTTGCTGTCTCCATTGAAGGTAGCGGCCACGGTATACGTACCGATATTTGGCGTAGCGATTGAGCAGATAAATGTCTCAGTCAAACCAGAGGTAGATGCGTTGGTGGTGTTGGTGCAACTTGAAGCAGCTCCCCCGGTCACGCTCCATGAGAGCGTTCCTGTTGGGGCGTGCGTTCCAGTTCCAATTACTTGTGCAGTAAATGTAAGGAGCTGTCCGAGAGGCTCAGGTGAAGGAGTTCCAACCAAGGTGATCGTAGGAGTCGAAGCACCAAGGCTTACAGTGATCGGAGCCGAGGTTGCTGCGAGGTAGTTGGCATCGCTGGCAACTGTCGCTGTGATTGTGTAGGTACCCGATTGCGATGTGACGAAGGAGCAGACATAGGTGCCGACATTCGAGACACGGGCAGGGGTTGGCTGGACTGGAGTATTACAAGTGGTCACGCTTGAGTTATCTGGAGCAGTGATGCTGAAGGTGACTCCATTGGCAGGTTGAATAGCTCCGAGGATTCCAGTCACGGTAGCCGTCAAGGTTGTCGTTCCATCCAACGTTGGGTTCGCCGAAGCAAGAACACCAATAGTTGGGGCTTGTCGGACCAAGGTCAAAGTCTGAGAGGCACTAACGACGTGCTTGTAATTGGCATCTCCCGCAAATGAGGCATCAAGTACATAGGTACCGGCTGCAGATGTGGTCAAGGTGCAGGTGTAAGTGGTGACGATTCCTGTAGAGCTTCCACTTGTGGTGTTGCCACAGCTGGTAACGCCAGCACTACCTGAAACATCGAAGGTAACTGCTCCTGAAGGGGCTAGTGCACTCGTGCTTCCAGTTACGGTGGCAGTCAGTGTCAAAGTACCGCCTAGGACCGGAGTTCCTGAAACATTGAGTGCGACAGTTGGAGTCGCTGTGTCAACGAAGGTTGTTGTCGACGATGCCCGTGGAGCAACCAGGTTGTATGCAGTATCGCCTGGGAATGTGAATGTCGCACCGTACGTACCAGCGGTGGTAGCAATAACACTGCATGTATAAGTTGCAACGTTATTAACGCGGGTAGGCCCGGTGGTCGCCTGGCAGTTGGTTACTCCTGAGACGCCAGTGATTGACCATGTTCCAAGCGCGGTTGGGGCATTGGCTGTTACAGGTCCAGTGGCAGTGGCGGTGAAGTGAATGGTTGAGCCCAGGGCAGCGCTTGATGCATCAGCGCTCACCGCGATCGTAGGAGCCACGGTCGTAACTGTTGTCGTAGCACCAGATGTTGGCTGCGAGGCAAAGTAGTTTGAATCTCCACCGTATGTGAACTGTGGGATATATGTGCCGGCAGATGAAGCCGTTACATCACAGGTGTAGGTAACTTGGTAGGTAGAACCAAATGGTCCAAGCTGGTTATTACAGCTAATCCCACTGACGCCCGCGATGGTCCATGACCCAGTGCCTGTAGGGGTAAGACCTGTTGTAGGACCAGAAACAGTGGCAGTGAATGTAAAGGTTGATCCCAGTGTGACCGAAGAGGCACTTGTTGTCACCACAACCGTTGGGGTCAATTGGTTGATAGTGATGCTAAATGGATGTACGCCAGCCGAAGCGCTGGAGTTGTAGTTGTTATCGCCAGCGTAGGCGACTGCAGCTGTGTATACCGTTGCAACGTTTGCAGGCACGACACAGGTGTACTGCGAGATGATGCCGTTTGTAACAGGTCCGCTCGTTGTCGAACAGGTAGAACTTGGACCAGTGAGTGTCCAGCCCACATTTCCGGTTGGTGCAACCGATCCAGTAACTCCTGTAAGAGTTGCGGTGAAGGTGATCACAGGGCCGTTGGCGCTATTGGACTGAACTCCAGTGACTACCGGAATAGTGGTGCCCTTTGGCACGCTCACTGGCTGCGCAGTTGAGTTGATTGAGTTGTAATTGCTATCGCCTGGGAAGTTAGCCTGTACTGAATAGGTGCCAGCAGTAACTGTTGGGAAGGTACAGGAGTAAGCCGTCGTTGGAGTTGTGTACGTACCTGGAACAGCCCCCGGTGTCGTTGTCGTACAAGCGAGATTTGCGCCGTATGAATCGGTAACGGTCCAGGACATCGTTCCCGCAGGTGCAGGACTGATGGCAGTCGGCGCCGAGACGTAAGCGGTGAGCGTGGTGGTGACGCCCAATACCTGAGGAGTACCGACGCTCAAGTCGATTGTCGCATTGAGTGTGCTGATATTGATCGTGGTGGAGTTGGAATTACCAGCGAGGTAATTGACATCGCCAACATAGTGACCGCTCACTACGTAGGTTCCGTAACTCGACGCCGTCAGGGTGCAAACGTATGTGGTGACAACGCCGGTGTGATTGGTTGGGGCCGTTGACGCACAAGCCGCCACAGGGCTGGTACCAGTCTGCGTCCAAGTCATATTTCCAGTTGGAGCTGCGGAGCCTACGGTTCCAGTTACGGTCGCCGTAAAGGTCAAGGTTGAGTTAAGTGCTCCCCCACCGCTTGCGCTGAGCGAGATAGCTGGAGCAACTTGGACGATAACAACAGGGCTGGAGCTGGTAGCTGCTGGGACTGTTTGTGTGTAATTGCTGTCGCCAGAGTAGGTAGCGGTAGCGACATAACTTCCAGCCTGCGCAGCATTTACCGTACAGGTGAAGATCGTCTGGTTTGGCAGCGATCCAGCGACAAGTTGAGTATTCGATGCACAGGTGACAGCCGAGCCACTACGTGTGACACCCCAACTCATGGTTCCCGCAGGGGCAACGGCGTTGACTACACCTGTAACGGTCGCCGTGTACGTGATGATTCCACCGAGTAGCGGAGTAATCGCCGGAGTCGTTATCTGAATCGTAGGTGTTGCAGGGTCAACAACGATGGATAGCGGAGCAGTTTCAGCAAGCGACGAGTAGAAGCTATCGCCGTTATAGGTTGCAGTAGCCGTGTAAGTACCGGTGCTTGCAGCAAAAATGGTGCAGGTGTAGGTCGTAGAGTGCGCAGCTGTCTGAGTGCCGTTGTTTGTACATCCAGAGGTAACTCCGCTGACATTCCATGTGACTCCACCCGTAGGTGCGGCGAGCGATCCGCTACCACCGATAACTGCGGTGAAGGTTAGAGTCTGGCCAACCACTCCATGTGTTGGGTCAGAAGGACTGGTTGTAAATGTGATCGTCGGCGTGAAGGTTCCAAGGCTTACTGTCGCGGCACTTGAAGTAGCAGCAAAGTAATTTGTGTCTGCAGCAATTGTGGCGGTGATTGTGTAGTTACCCGAAGTCGCAGTCAGGAAGGCACAGGTATAGGTCGAGACATTGGAGTGGGTAGTCGGACCAGAATGTGTCGTGCAGTTGATCGACTGGTTAGCTGGGCCAGTTATCGCCCAAGAAACTGCGCCTGAAGGTTGGACTGCACCAGCAACTCCAGTGACTGTCGCTGACATATTCATCAACTGACCAAGTATTGGTGAAGATGTAGCGGTAATCGAAATCAATGGCAACTGACGTGGTAGCGATGAGGTCAAGGTGTTGCTGACCACGGTCGCGTAGTTTGCGTCTCCAGCGAACGTAGCGGTAACAATGTAGTCACCAGCCTGCGCGGTTGGGATTGTGCAGGTGTAGGTCGAGACGACACCAGTGCTGCTAGCACCTGAAGCTACCGGACAGGTCGTGTCTCCACCGGAACCAGATACGGCCCAGTTAACTGCGCCCGAAGGAGCTACTGCATTGGCAGAGCCAGTCACTGTCGCAGTGAAGGTCAAGGAGCCGCCCAAAGTTGGAGCGCCAGAAACGTTGATGATGATCGAAGGTGTAGCTGGGGCGACCGTTGTCGATGTTGCCGAGCTTGTTGTTGAAACTGGGTTGTAGGCGCTGTCGCCAGGGTATGTGAATGTTGCTCCGTAGGTTCCGGCCAAGGTTGCTACGACCGAACAGGTGTACTTAGAAATATATGAATGGCTGCCTGGGACCGGTCCAGCAATAGTGTTACAAGAGGTCACACCAGTGACACCTGTAATTGTCCAAGTACCAGTACCAGTTGGGGCAACCGCGGTAGATGGACCGGTCACAGTTGCGGTGAACGAGATGGTGTCACCAAGGTTTGCTGTTGCCGCATCTGCGCTCACCGCGACTGTAGGTGTCACAGCAGTAACAGTTGTCGAAGTTCCAGAAGTTGGCGCAACTGCAAAGTAATTGGAGTCACCCAAGAAGGTGAAGACGGGTAGGTAAACGCCTGCTGTCGAAGCCAAGACAGAACAGGTGTATGTAACGGTCGTAGCTGGAACTCCAACAATTGGATTAACTGGGTTGGACGCTGCGCAACTAATTCCGTTTACACCGGCAACGCTCCAACTACCAAGACCGGTTGGAGCAGGGCCAGAGGTAGGACCAGCCACAGTTGCCGTGAAGGTAAAGGTGGAGCCAAGCACAACACTCGTTGCACTAGTTGTCACAGTTACCACCGGAATCAACTTTGTAACAGCTACGTGGAAGGTGTTGCTTGGTCCTGCAGCTAGGTAATTGTTGTCAGTTGAAGAACTGAAGTTTGCTGTGTAATCACCCGAAGCCGTTGCCGAGACTGTGCAGGTGTAGCTGGCGGTGACGGTAGAGATCGATGGACCTGTTGGGTTGGTGCAACTGGAGATCGATCCGCTTGGACCAGTCAGCGTCCAGGTAGGAGTGCCGGTAGGTGCCACAGATCCAGTAGTTCCGGTGATGGTGCCGGTGAAGATGATGATCTGACCGCCAGCGCCAGAGGATTGAATTCCAGTAACGGCGAGGGTTGGAGGATTCTTATCAACATGGATCGTTGCAACAGCAGAGCTCACTGAGCTGTAGTTGAAGTCACCGGCGAAGTTAGCGGTGACGCTGTAATCCCCGGCGGTGGCTGTTGGGAAGGTGCAGGTATAGGTAGCGCCATGGGCCGTCTGGTTGACCGGTCCAGTTGTAGTGGTGCAACTAATAGGAGTAGCGGTGTAAGGGGCGGCGATCGTCCAGGTGGTAGCGCCGGTAGGGGCACTCGATCCACCAGTCAAGATGGTGCTCACGGTGATGCTGCCACCCAAGGTAGAGGTGGTTGGGGTGATGGCGCTAAAGGTGGCGGAGTTGATGGCGATAATCACCGTGACGGCATTAGAGGCGGCGGTGGTGTAGTTGGTATCGCCCTGGTAGGTGGCGATTGCAGAGTAGGTGCCGGCGGCGGCATTGGTAATGGTGCAGGTGTAGGTGATGGTGGCGCCACTGGTGGTTCCAGTGCCAGCAGTTGTTGGATTGCTGCAAGCACTCACGCTGCCACCGGTGATCGTCCAGTGCACTCCATTATTTGCAGAGAGATCTGTTGGGGTAGCAGCCCCGGCGGTGCCGCTGACTACTGCGGTAAAGGTGATGGTGGAGCCAGGAGATGTTCCGCCGCTAGAGGAGAGAACAACTGTTGGGGTGGCCTTAGCAATGATGACGGTGGTGGCAGGGCTAGAGGCGATGGAGTTGTAGTTGCCATCTGCTCCAGAGCCATTGAAGGTAGCGATCGCGGTGTAGGTGCCGGCAGGTGAGGCAGGGATAGAGCAGCTATAGGTGCTCTGCGCTCCGGTGGTGATCACTGCATCGGTGCGAGTGACGCAGGTAGTAGTAGCGCCAGCAGGGCCGGTGAGCGTCCAGATGACTGGACCACTTGGTGCGGTGGCATTGCTAGGGCCGGTGATGGTGGCGGTGTAGGTGATGGTGCCACCAAAGAGAGCCCCTGGTGAGGCGACGGTAATAGTTGGCGTCGCCTTGGTGACGGTGATGGTGATCGCGCTGCTATAGGTAATAGAGGAGTAGGTGCTATCACCGTTATAGGTGGCATTGACGGTGTAGCTGCCGACCGTTGGCGTTGGGATGGTGCAGGTAAAGGTCTCTGTCTTAGCGGTGCTATCACTGGCGCTAGCGCTAGCAGGTGATGGGCAACTTCCCGTCGCTCCCCCACTGACAACCCATGTCAAGGTGCCATTAGGAGTAGTCGTCGAGGTTCCCGTCACGATCGCGGTGAAGTTCAGTGCGGTGCCCACCACTGCCGTGCTGGCAGGTGAGGCGATCAAGCTAATAGATGGGGTGGCGTTAGAGATGGTGATAGAGGTGGCAGGTGAGGTGGTCGCTGCGTTGTAGTTGACATCCCCAGCGATGGTGGCGGTGGCGCTATAGCTGCCGGTAGAAGTTGGAGTAAAGGTGCAGGTATAGGTAGCGACGTTCGAGGAGATCGAGGTAGGAACGATCTGCGCAGTGGTGCAATCTGGCAAGAGGCCAGATGGTGAGGTGATGCTAAAGGTCACTCCAGCGCCCGGTTGTGTTGCTCCCGCTACTCCTGTGACGGTGGCGGTGAGGGTCATCGCATGGTTGATCGATGGCGATGCCGATGGGGTGAGGGTGATGAGCGGTGTCTGCTTTGGCAAGGTGACAGCGACAGATGAGCTCGAGGCGATGGTGTAGTTGCTATCGGCAGCCAAGCTGGCGGTGACGCTATAGGTGCCGGCAGTTGGGGTGGCGACGGTGCAGATATAGGTGGTGGTGATACCAGTGGAGGTGCCGGTGGCTGCCGCTGCTCCATTGGCGCAGGCGGTAGTAGAGGTGCCGGCGCTAGAGAGCAAGGTCACCGAGTAGCTCATCTGACCGGCTGGAGCTACTGCATTGGCAGAGCCGGTCACTGTGGTGGTGAAGGTGAGAGAGCCACCGAGAGTTGGGGTGCCGGTAGCAACCAGAGCGAGAGTTGGGGTGGCAGGGGCGATGACCTTGCTATGGGCCGAGGCGACGCTGGCAACTGGGTTATAGCCGCTATCGCCAGGGAAGGTGAAGCTGGCGCCATAGCTGCCAGCCAGGCTAGCGGTGACAGAGCAGGTATAGGTGGATTGATTGCTATTGGCTCCCGTGCCAGCAACTGGTCCAGTGACGCTGCTGCAGGCGGTGACCCCTGAGACTCCCGTAATGGCCCAGGTGGTATTAGCGGCGGTAGGAGCAACTGCATTGGTAGGTCCAGTGACGGTGGCGGTGAAGGTGATGGTGCCACCGAGTGCGACGCTGCCTGCGGCGACATCGACGGCGACTGTGGGATCTGCCTTGGCCACTGTGGTGGTAAAGCCAGAGGCTGGGGTGGTAGCTGAGTAGTTGGCATCGCCATTGAAGGTAAAGAGTGGGACATAGATACCAGCAGAGTGGGCGATGACAACGCAGCTATAAGTCACTGTGGTGAGCGATCCACCGAGAGCAGTTGGGCTCACTGGGTTGGCGGCGTTGCAACTTGCCCCCGTTACTCCGGTGATGGTGAAGGTGCCGGTGCCCGTTGGAGCGGCAACTCCAGTAGCTCCCACGACGGTGGCGGTGAAGGTGAAGCTATCGCCCAAGTTGGCATTGGCGGTAGAGGTGGTGATGGTGACGCTCGGAGCCAGACGCGAGACGGTGATAACAGTTGGGGTGATAGGACCGAGGTTGGAGTAGTTGTTATCTCCAGCGTAGGTGATCGCAGCGCTATAGGCGCCAGCAGTTGTCACAGGGACAGAGCAGGTGTAGCTGGCGGTGACGGTAGAGATCGATGGACCTGTTGGGTTGGTGCAACTGGAGATCGATCCGCTTGGACCAGTCAGCGTCCAGGTAGGAGTGCCGGTAGGTGCCACAGATCCAGTAGTTCCGGTGATGGTGCCGGTGAAGATGATGATCTGACCGCCAGCGCCAGAGGATTGAATTCCAGTAACGGCGAGGGTTGGAGGATCTTTATCAACTTGAATGTTGATAGAGGCAGAACTAATTGAGTTGTAGTTGGCATCACCAGAGAAGTTAGCTACCGCGGTATATGTTCCGGCAGTCGCTGTTGGGAATGTGCATGAATAAGTCGTCTTTGGAGCAGGGAAGCCGGAGGTATCGGTTCCTGGAGTTGTTGTTGTGCAGCCAATAATTGCATTTGAAGGTGAGTGAACGGTCCAGTTAATAGCTCCTGCTGGTGCGTGACTGCCAGATCCACCAACTGTGACAGTAAGAGTTGCACTTCCACCCAAGGCAGGCGTGGCTGGGAGGTATGTAACCGCGCTAATAGTTGGGTTATTTTGACGGATAACAACGGTTACCTGATTAGAACTCTTTGAAGTGTAATTAATGTCGCCAGCATAAGTTGCTGTCACGACGTAACTTCCATAACCCGTGTTCGATGGAGCGTTGATCGTACAGATGTAGGTTCTGACGCCATTCGATGCAGTGGAAGCCGGGTTCGTGCTGCACTGTGTAATACCTGTTCCTGCTGGAGCAGATACAGACCAGGTCACTCCCGTATCGGTCGGTGTGACACCAGCGATACCAGTAACTGTTGCCGTAAAGGTAATGGTCGAAGGAATTACTCCAGTGTCACTCTCGGTCAGAACGACTGTTGGAGAGACTTGTGCGATCACGACGCTGGTCGCAGGTGTAGGCGCGGTCAATGCAGCGTAGTTGGTATCGCCAGAGTACGAAGCGGTGGCTGTGTAAGTTCCCGCTGGAACTCCAGTCACGCTGCAGGTGAAGATGGTCTGGTTGGCGCTCAAACCAGTTCCAGCCGGAGTGCTGGTGGTACAACCCGTGGCTGCGCCTGCAACCGTCCACGTCACAGTTCCGGCAGGTGCTGTCGCACCAACTACTCCGGTAACAGTTGCAGTAAAGACGATTGTGTCACCCAAGATTGGTTGAACCGCTGGAGCACTGATAACGATCGTTGGAGTTGCAACCGCGACGTCGATATTCATTGGAGGTGTCGAAGTCAGAGCTGAGTAATTCGTATCGCCGTTGTACGTGGCTACAACGGTATAACGACCCGAAACTGGAGTTGAGATTGTACAAATGAAGGTCGCAGTATTTGTGCCAATGGTTGGACCGCTTTGAGTAGAGCACGTCGTGGCCTTACCAGTGACTGTCCAGGTCAACGTTCCAGTTGGAGCAACTCCGGTACCGGTAACGGTGGCGGTAAATGTCAGAGGCTGTCCGACTGTGAGATTGCTCTGCGACTGGACTAGCGAGATAGTTGGATTTGCCTGGCCAACGTTGACGATCACGCTATTGGAAGTGGCGGAAGAGTAGTTGGTATCAGCAGCGATGGAGCTCGTGATCTGATAGACACCTGGGTGACCAGTTGTGAATGTACACACGTATTGCTTCACATTGGATGAAACCTGCGTCGTCACAAATGAACTACAAGTCCGTGCAATGTCGCCGCTTGGAACACTAATCGAGACGGTGACTGCTCCAGTTGGTTGGGCAGATGCGCCTGCAATTCCTGAAACAGTTGTCGTTAGAGTGGTGGTTCCACCAAGGGTTGGGTTAGCTGAGGCCTGCAAAGTAATGATCGGTGCTTGCAGCGCAAGGGTCGCAGTGACTGGCCCTGCGGTGACTAGGTTGTAATTGCTGTCGGCAGCGAGGCTTGCATTGACTACATAAGTTCCAGCGCTCGGAGTTGAGACGGTACATGTGTAAGTCGTGGTCGTTGCCCCGCTAGAAGTGCCTGTGGACGCACCAGCATTGCTACAGCTGGTGACACCAGCGGTACCGCTCACAGTGAAGGTCATAACACCATTCGGTGCAACGGCATTTGCGCTGCCGGTAGCAACTGCAGTGAAGGTGATGGATCCACCCAGCGATGGGGTACCTGTCGTTGAGAGTGAGAGGGTCGCCGTGGCCTTACCAACAACGGTCGAAGTTGAAGAGGTCACAACGCTCACCGCGTTGTACGCGTTGTCACCAGGGAAGGTAAAGGTTGCCGCGTAGGTGGCGGCACGCGATGCCACAACGGAACAGGTATAGGTGGAGATATTTGCCGTCGCGCCAGTACCAGGAGTTGGTCCACTGACGTTGGTGCAGGTAGTTACCCCAGTTGCTCCGGTGATCGCCCAGGTTCCGACTCCAGTTGGTGCAATGGCGTTAGTTGGACCAGATACCGTCGCCGTAAAGTTAATTGTGTCTCCGAGATTTGCCGTCGCACCGGTGTTATCTGTCACGATAACTGTTGGGTTCGCCTTTGCAACCGTGGTTGTATATCCAGAAGTCGGAGTCGTTGCTGAGTAGTTCGCATCACCGTTGAAGGTAAAGAGTGGAACGTAAACACCAGCCACTGAGGCAGTGACATCACAGGTGTAAGTAACTGTTGAACCGGTACCGAAAGGTCCACCTGTAGGAGTTGTACAAGAAATTCCACTCACACCGGTTACCGACCAGGTGCCAGTTCCGGTAGGGGTCGCTCCCCCAGTTGGACCGGCCACGGTGGCGGTAAAGGTGAAGGTCGATCCCAGCGCCGCAGTTGGGCTAGAGGTGGCAACAGTGACAATTGGAGCACTTTGCGCGATCACGATCTGGAATGGGCTTGGTGAAAGCGAGGCAGCAAGATAGTTGCCATCGGCCGCGAAGCTCACTGTCGCGGTGTAGGTACCAGCTGCCGTGGCAGGGACGACGCATGTGTAAGTGCTGGCGACGCCAGTAACGCTAGGACCTGTGTTACTTGAACACGAATCTGCTCCAGCGATTGGGCCAGTTACGGTCCAGGTTGGTGCGCCGGTAGGTGCTAAGGAGCCGGTGGTACCGGTGATCACTGCTGTATAGGTGATGATCTGACCACCAGCGGTGCTGGACTGAATTCCAGTGACGTGAACTGTTGGAGTTCCTTGTGCGATTACAAAGCTGGATGTCACTGGGTTGTTCGTAGCAGGCTTGTAATTGCCATCACCAGGGAAGGTGGCGCTGATGTTGTAGGTGCCTGCAGTAATAGTTGGAATGCTGCATGAATACGCGGTAGTCGGGGTTGCGTATCCAGAAGTATCGATTGCTGGGGCGACGGTGGTACAAGTCAGCGCGCCTGCAGGACCCGTAATTGTCCAGTTAATGCTTCCACTTGGAGCTGGGTCTCCGACCTGACCGACGACCAGAGCGGTAAGGGTTGTTGAAGTTCCTAGTGCAAGAGAGCTGTGAGTAATAGTTGAATTCAGCGTCGAGCTGAGGGTCGAGATATTCAGAGTGACGGAATTTGAAGTCACTTGGGTGTAGTTGATATCTCCAAGATACTTGGCGGTTACTGTGTAACTGCCGTAGCCAGCGTTGGAGATGGTGCAGACATAAGTGACGACTGCGCCGGAAACTGTACCGGCGGCAATTGGAGTGTCACATGCGCCACCGGCGACTGTCCACAAAATATTCGCGGCAGAGTTAACAGGAGCTACTCCAGCCGTTCCGGTAACCGTTGCCGTAAATGTCAAGGTTGAGTGCAGCGCTCCAGAGCCAGAGCCCGTGAGAGCGACTGTTGGTGCAACTTGAGCGATGGTCACAGTAGTCGTAGGAGTGGAAGCAGCACTGGCGTTGTAATTTGTATCTCCGGCATAAGTCGCCACAGCTGTGTACGTACCCGCTGGGACTGCAGCAATCGTGCAGGTGAAGAGGGTCTGATTTGAACTTGCGCCGGCAGAAGATCCAGTCGTCAAACAGGTTGGAGTGGAGTTATTTGGATCGTGAATATTCCAATTGACCGTTCCGCTTGGAGCGCTAGCTCCTGTAGGGCCAGTGACTGTTGCCGTGTAGGTGATGGTGCCACCGAAGAGCGGAGTAGGAGCGCTCACCGAAATCGTAGGAGTTGCCTTAGTGACTGTAACTGTCAGCGAGCCAGAACTCTGAGATGAGTAAGAGCTATCTCCACTAAACGTGGCGTTTACAGTGTAAGTACCGACGTTTGGTGTTGCGATCTGACAGGTGTAAATGTCGGTCGTTCCATGAGTTGAAGGCGTGGTGTTTGAAGTACAACTCGATACAACTCCACCACTCACATTCCACGAGACACTTCCACCGAGTACAGGATTACCAAGACCTCCGACGAGAGTCGCAGTGAAGGTGAGAGGAGTTCCAACAACAGCAGTTGTGATTGGCGAATCAGTCAACGTCAGCGCTGGAGTGAGTGCAGCCAGATTAACGGACAAGGTCGAAGAAGTATTTGCCAGATAATGAGTATCTGAAGCGATCGTCGAAGTAACTTGATAGGTGGTGGAAACTGAAGGAGTAAATACACAGGTGTAGGTGAATACGTTGGATGAACCTTGTTGCGCCACTGGTCCAGAAGTTGGGCAGGTCGAGGTAGAGAAGGTCGTAGGCACTCCGCCAATGAGATAGGTGATATTCCACGAAACAGCACCTGTAGGTTGCGCCGCACCAGGAGTCGAACTACCTGTGATGGTGGTGGTGAGTGTGATTGGTTGGCCAGCCGTTGGATTTGGAGAAGCAGCCACAGTGATCACAGGCGCAGTAGCAGCGAGAGTTGCTGTCACGGTATTGCTATTGGCAGCGGCGTAGTTGGAATCTGCTGCCAAGTTCGCCGTCACAATATAGGTACCGATACTTGGGGTAGCAACGGTGCAGGTATAGGTGGTGGTGATGCCACTGACTACTCCGGTAGCAAAGCCGCCATTGGAGCAGGCACTGGCCCCAGCAGTTCCACTAAAGCTAAAGCTCATCACGCCCTGTGGAGCGAGGGCATTGGCACTTCCCGTTGCAACAGCGGTGAAGGTGATCGTTCCACCCAAGGTAGGAGTACCGGTGCTGGTGAGCACGATCGATGGGGTAGCTAGCGCAACAACAGTAGAGGGAGCGCTATTGGTGACCGCTCCTACTGGGTTATAGGCGCTATCTCCTGGGAAGGTGAAGGTGGCGCTATAGGTGCCAGCGTGGGTGGCAACGACGGCGCAGGTATAGGTGGCCTGGTTGCTATTGGCGCCGGTGCCGGCAACTGGACCAGTGACGCTGCTGCAGGCGGTGACCCCTGCAACTCCGGTAATCGCCCAGGTGCCAGTGGCCGTTGGCGCGATCGCATTGCTAGGGCCGGTGACGGTGGTGGTGAAGTTGATGGTGGAGCCCAGCGCTGCGCTAGCTCCAGTGTTATCGGTGACAAGAACGGTTGGTGCCACCTTGGCCACGGTGGTGGTGTAGCCGGAGGTAGGGGCGGTGGCAGAGTAATTAGCATCGCCATTAAAGGTGAAGAGCGGTGCGTAGATACCCGCTGAGGAGGCGACTACTGAGCAGGTGTAGGTGACGATATTTGTTGGGCTGCCGGTGATAGGGCCGGTGTTATTAGCGCAGGTAATACCAGAGACTCCGATAATCGACCAGCTGCCAGTACCAGTTGGAGTCACTCCCCCAGTAGGACCTGCAACGGTGGCGGTAAAGGTGAAGGTTGATCCCAGCGCCGCAGTTGGGCTAGAGGTGGCCACGGTGACAAGTGGTGCGCTCTGCGCGATGGTCAAGGAGAAGGCGCTTGCAGTGTTATTGGTGGCGTTGTAGTTGCTATCGGCGGTGATGGCGATCGAGGCGGTGTAGGTGCCGGCAGCAGTGGCAGGAACGACGCAGGTATAGGTGGTGGCGATGCCAGTAACACTTGGACCGGTATTTGATGTGCAGGAGTCGGCAGCGGCGATAGGGCCAGTTACTGTCCAGGTCAGAGCGCCGGTAGGAGCAAGAGAGCCGGTAGTTCCGGTCACCACTGCGGTGTAGGTGATGATCTGACCACCGGCGGTGCTCGATTGAATACCGGTGACGTTAATCGTTGGCGTTGTCTTAGCAACACTGAGCGTGGTGGTAGCAGGGTTATTGCTGGCGGAGTTGTAATGCGCATCGCCTGGGAAGGTGGCGCTAATGGTGTAGGTGCCGGCGGTCGCCGTTGGGATCACACAGGTATAGGTGCTAGAGAGCGGAGTGGCAACGCCATTGGCAAAGCCGCTCTGCACGTTTTGCGATGTGCAACTTAAGGTGGTGGCATCTGGCTTGGTGATCGTCCAGTTCATCGAACCGGCAGGATCAAAGGTATTGCCATTGGCAGGGTTGCCGATGACAACGACACTTAATGTATTAGTACCACCAAGAACAGCTCCGCTCTTGGTGATGGCGCCGATGGTATCGGTGAGGGTAGAGATCGTCAGGGTGGTGCTATTGGAATCTGTGGCGTTGTAGTTGGCATCTCCCAGATAGCGCAGGGTGACGCTATAGGTGCCATAGGTAGCGCCGGTGAGGGTGCAGACAAATGTTGTCACAGCGCCAGTAGCTGTGCCATTAGGTTGGCTGGTGCAACTTGTCAGCGGACCGCTCACACTCCAGCTGGCATTGCTGCCAATAACCCCGCTCGGAGCAATTCCAGCGCTGCCAGTCACGGTGGCGGTAAAGGTGAGGGTAGGTGGGTAGGCGCCACCGGAGTTGACTCCAGAAAGGCTCACAGTAGGAGTGATCTTGGCGATGCTCACTGAGGTAGCAGGGGTGGAGGCGACTGAGGTGTAGTTGTGATCGGCGTTATTAGCGTTGAAGGTAGCGATCGCGGTGTATGTGCCGGCAGGGTTAGCGGGGACAGCGCAGGTGTAGGTGGCCTGATTACTACTTCCCCCCGCACTTGGGTTAGAGGTCGCGCAGGTAGTCGTCGCTCCAGCAGGACCAGTCAGCGTCCATGTCACTACTCCCGTTGGAGTACTTCCAGCAGCAGGGCCGGTAACAGTTGCGGTGTAGGTGATGGTGCCACCGAGCAGCGCGCCAGGTGATGCCACGGTGATCGTTGGAGTAGCGGCGGTGACGGTGACAGAGGAGGTAGTAGAGCTCTGTGAGGAGTAGATGACATCGCCGTTATAGGTCGCACTCGCGCTATAGGTACCAACACTTGGCGTTGCGATCTGACAGGTAAAGATCTCAGAGTTTGATGGGCTCGATGGTGTTGTTGTCGAGGTGCAACTTGATGCAACTCCCCCACTGACAGTCCATGTCAGAGTTCCGGTGAGATTTCCTGCAGCGCCAAAGACCGTTGCAGTAAAGGTAATAGGAGTACCCACTGTTGTGGTGCTCGATGGTGAGGCGGTGAGGCTGACGGTAGGTGAAGCGGAGTGCAAATTAATAGGCAAGGTGCTGGAGGTAGCGGTGAGGTAATGGCTATCGGCAGCGATGGTGGAGGTGATGTGATAGGTATTAGAGATCGTTGGAGTAAAGGTGCAGGTATAGGTAGCGACATTGGCAGAGACTTGAGTCGCTGTTGCAGTAGAGGTGCCAGCGGCGCAGGCAACAGGTGTCACATCAGTGTTATTAGGATCGAGAATAATCCACGAGACCGCGCCGGTAGGTTGCGCCGCTCCTGCGGTAGCACTTCCCGTGATGGTGGTCGTTAAGGTGATGGGGTTATTGACCGATGGGCTCGCTGAGGCGGCGACGGTAATCGTTGGCGCAGTAGCAGCGAGAGTTGCTGTCACGGTATTGCTATTGGCAGCGGCGTAGTTGGAATCTGCTGCCAAGTTCGCCGTCACAATATAGGTACCGATACTTGGGGTAGCAACGGTGCAGGTATAGGTGGTGGTGATGCCACTGACTACTCCGGTAGCAAAGCCGCCATTGGAGCAGGCACTGGCCCCAGCAGTTCCACTAAAGCTAAAGCTCATCACGCCCTGTGGAGCGAGGGCATTGGCACTTCCCGTTGCAACAGCGGTGAAGGTGATCGTTCCACCCAAGGTAGGAGTACCGGTGCTGGTGAGCACGATCGATGGGGTAGCTAGCGCAACAACAGTAGAGGGAGCGCTATTGGTGACCGCTCCTACTGGGTTATAGGCGCTATCTCCTGGGAAGGTGAAGGTGGCGCTATAGGTGCCAGCGTGGGTGGCAACGACGGCGCAGGTATAGGTGGCCTGGTTGCTATTGGCGCCGGTGCCGGCAACTGGACCAGTGACGCTGCTGCAGGCGGTGACCCCTGCAACTCCGGTAATCGCCCAGGTGCCAGTGGCCGTTGGCGCGATCGCATTGCTAGGGCCGGTGACGGTGGTGGTGAAGTTGATGGTGGAGCCCAGCGCTGCGCTAGCTCCAGTGTTATCGGTGACAAGAACGGTTGGTGCCACCTTGGCCACGGTGGTGGTGTAGCCGGAGGTAGGGGCGGTGGCAGAGTAATTAGCATCGCCATTAAAGGTGAAGAGCGGTGCGTAGATACCCGCTGAGGAGGCGACTACTGAGCAGGTGTAGGTGACGATATTTGTTGGGCTGCCGGTGATAGGGCCGGTGTTATTAGCGCAGGTAATACCAGAGACTCCGATAATCGACCAGCTGCCAGTACCAGTTGGAGTCACTCCCCCAGTAGGACCTGCAACGGTGGCGGTAAAGGTGAAGGTTGATCCCAGCGCCGCAGTTGGGCTAGAGGTGGCCACGGTGACAAGTGGTGCGCTCTGCGCGATGGTCAAGGAGAAGGCGCTTGCGGTGTTATTGGTGGCGTTGTAGTTGCTATCGGCGGTGATGGCGATCGAGGCGGTGTAGGTGCCGGCGGCAGTGGCAGGAACGACGCAGGTATAGGTGGTGGTAATCGTTGAGAAGGAAGGACCTGTCTGCGAAGTACAAGATGAGATTGTTCCGCTAGGTCCACCAAGGGTCCATGTAACTGCACCTGTTGGTGCAACAGAACCAGTTGTGCCAGTGATCGCGGCGGTGAATGTGATGATCTGACCGCCAGCGGTGCTCGATTGAATACCGGTGATAACGAGCGCTGGAGTTGTCTTATTTACAACAATCGTTGCAGTCGCAGAGGTAATTGGATTGAAGTTTGAGTCACCAGGGAAGGTTGCGGCGGCGGTGTAACTACCTGCAGTAGCAGTAGGGAATGCACATGTGTAGGTGGTGTCGTGTGCAACAGGAGAGTTCAGTGTGAATCCAGTGGTTGTACAAGCGATAGGTGTTGAAGTACCAGGGCTACGAACATTCCACGTCATCGAACCGGCTGGTGTGTAAGTCGAACCACCTTGGACAGTGACGGTGAGCGTAGTTGTTCCACCGAGGTTAGCAACATCGTAGGTAATTGGGTTTCCAGGATTTGGAGGATTGCTGCCTGGGATCAGGAATGTTGGGGTGTTGGTAGAAATACCAATTGTCAACTGATTTGAATCAAGAGCATTGTAATTGATATCGCCGTTGTAGTGAGCGGTCATCACATAACTGCCGTATCCAGATGCCGTTGCAGACGGTGTAACTGTGCAGGTATAAGTTCTGACCGCATTGACGGCATTAGAAGTAGGTGAAGTACAGGTCGTTGAAGCTACGGTTCCTGTGCCGCTTTCGGTAAAGGTAATTCCACCATTTGCATCGCTCGGTGCCGTCGCACCAGAAGTACCCGTAACAACTACGGTGTAATTGATCGCGACACCGAGACCAGTACCACCGGTAGCGCTCAAGACGACTGTTGGGGTGACCTTTGCGATTGTCAACGTAGCCACTGCAGATGCTACTGGACCGATGTAGTTCAGATCAGCGTTATTTCCATTGAACGTAGCAACAGCGGTGTAAACACCGGCAGGCGAGGCAGGAATGGTGCAGGTGTAAACGGATTGGTTTGCGCTGCTTCCGGCGACCGGACCTGTTTGATTTGTGCAAGGAAAAGAAAATCCACTAGGCCCGTTGAGGGTCCAGACAATAGGACCCGCTGGCGCCGTTGCTCCAACAATGCCAGTGACCGTGGATGTGTACGTGATTGTTCCACCGAAGAGAGGGGTAATGGTCGGTACTGCCACCGAAACCGTAGGCGTAGCAGGCGATACGAGAACGTCGATCTCAGAAGTCGTCGCGAGAGGAGCAAAGTTACCGTCTCCCCCGTACGTTGCAGTGACCTTGTAGGTGCCTGCAACGGGGGTCGCTATCTGACATGTATATAAAGAGGAATGCGTGCTTGTGGTTGGACCGCTGGTGGAGGTACAGGTGGCGGCCGCCCCTGAAACGTTCCAGGTCAAAGTTCCCGCTGGAGCAGGCAAGTTGGTTGGACCAGAGACCAGCGCGGTGAATGTCAGAGCCTGTCCGACGGTTGGGCTCGCTGGTGTATCACTCACGAAGATGGTTGCGGTGCCTTGACCCAAGTTCATCGTAAGGGTTGAGGTAGTTGCAGTTACATAGTTGCCGTCGGCAGCCACCGTAGAGGAGATTGAGTAGCTACCAGGAAGAAGAGGAGTGAAGGTGCATTGCGCTGTCGTGGTATTTGAGTTCACTACTGGAGAGCCAGACGCGGTACATGTGACTGCGTGACTTTGTGGATTAGTAATCGACCAGCTGATGGCTCCTGTTGGTTGGTTAGCAGCGCCTGATACACCAGTCACGATTGTGGTCAGGGTGACAACATTTCCAACTTGTGGAGAAGCAGAGTTTGAAACGCTTATCGTCGGAGTCTGCAGCGCAAGGGTCAGTGGGAAGTTCGCACTCGTGACGGAGGAATAGTTGCCATCAGTCGCGAAGGCGGCACTCGCAACATATGTTCCCGCTATCGGAGTTTGAGCCGTACAGGTATAGGTAGCGACGCTTCCATTTACGGTCGGTCCAGTTGGATTTACGCATGCCACTGGGCCTGCTCCATTAGTCACTGTGAAGGTAACAGCGCCAGATGGTGCGACTCCGTTTGGAGTTCCGGTCACGGTGGCGGTGTACGTAATCTGTCCACCCAAGGTCAAGGTTGAAGTAGATCCGGTCACCACGACTGTCGGAGTTCCTACATTTACAACTGTTGCCGTTAATGAGTTGACTGTGGATACCGAGTTATAAGCGTTGTCCCCGAGGAAGGTGAATGCCCCCGTGTAGCTGCCCGCGTGTGTCGCGACAACATCACAGGTGTAAGTCGAAACGTTGAGAGATCCAGTTGGACCATTCGTGGTGGTGCACGTACTGACCCCGGTGACCCCGCTTATTGCCCAACTGCCGTTTCCAGTCGGATAAGAGGCCCCTGATGGGCCCGAGACTGTCGCGGTAAATCGAATCGTTGACCCCAAAGCCGCGCTTACATCCCGCGCCACAACACTGACAGTAGGAGTCGACGTGCCGACTGAGGTGGTCGCACCTGAGGTTGGTGCGGATGCTAAGTAATTAGTATCCCCATTAAATGTAAAGACGGGGATGTAGACACCCGAAGAGGTGGCTGTGACCGTACACGTGTAAACCGCGACATTTAAGCTACCCACCGGACCTGTCGTGTGGGCGCCACAACTAACTCCGCTGACCCCGGCAATCGACCAGGTACCGGTACCGGTTGGCGCGGCACCCCCCGTTGGTCCAGAGACGGTCGCTGTGAACGTGAATTGATCACCGAGGTTGGCTGAAGTCGTACTTGAGGTCACGACAACGATTGGAGTGCTCTTTGCGATAGTTATGGCGAACGGAGTTCCCAGGTTATTCACGGTGCCGTAGTTGGAATCCCCAGGGTACGTGACGGCAGCTGTATACGTAGTAGCGAAGATCGCCGGAACAACACAGTTATAAATCGCCGATATACCGCTGATGACAGGACCGCTCGTTGAGGAGCAGGTGGAATTTGGCCCCGTAAGCGTCCAGCTCGGGGCGACCGTTGGGGCGATGGATCCCGCGACACCAGTGATGGTGGCGGTATACGTGATGATCTGGCCTGAGCTACCCGTGGACTGCAATCCAGTGACTGAAACGGTCGGCGTCCCCTGAGGGACAACCACGGTAATTGGAGTGGAATCCCCGAGTTGGTAGTACGAATCACCTGGGAAGTTAGCGATAGCGGTGTAGGTACCAGCCGTGACAGTGGGGAAGGTACAGGTATAAGACGACTCATAAGAAGAGACCCGAGTCGGATTGCTGGATGAATTTGTACATGTAACTGGAGCGTGGGCAGCATTGGTGACAGTCCAACCCATCACTCCACCGGGCTGGTTACCAGCAGGCGGTCCAGTAACTGTAACGGTAAGTGTGCTTGTGCCACCAAGTGCTGGAGTTCCTGAGGACGAGAGGCTGAGTGTTGGGGATACAGCGGCAATTCCGAGGCTGAACGGTGGGGTCGACGTCACCGTGTTGTAGTTGGCATCGCCTGCGTAGGTTGCAGTGACGGTGTAAGCCCCATAGACGGAGGCGGTGATATCGCAGTAGTAGGTACGGACGCTCAGCGCGACGGTTGAGGCTGGGTTAGTGGTACACGTAGAGATCCCCGAGCCCGAAGGTCCCGTCACCATCCAAGTTGTCCCCAGGGTCGGTGCGGCGGCGCCTGCGGTTCCGGTAACAGTCGCGACAAACTCGAATGTGGATCCAAGAAGTCCATTGCCGATATTGGAGCCAGTGACGACGATCGACGGCGTCGCCTTTGGAACCACAACATCCGTAGCGGCCTGCGGAGTCAGTCCTATGTAGTTGGAATCACCGTTGTACGTTGCCATTACCGAGTATGTGCCGGCAGGTGAAGCGGTGACTACGCAAGTAAATATTGTCTGAGTTGAACTCGATCCTGCCAGCGGACCAGTGCGACTGGCGCAACTCGAAGCCCCCAAGGTAGCTGGTGTGCCACTCAATACTGACACGGCCCAATCGAGTGTGCCCCCAGGAGCATTGGCATTGGTGATGCCCGTAACTGTCGCCGTGTAGGTGATCGTTCCTCCGAAGGCTGGACTCAGCGGTGCTGAAGTCACCGCGATTGTCGGTGTCGCCTTCGCAACGGTCACAGAGGAGAGACCTGTAGTCGCTGATGTAGGGTCAGTGATAGGGAGCGACGAGTAGTTGCTATCTCCGTTATAGGTTGCTTGAGCGGTGTAAGTGCCAGCAACTGCAGGAATAATTACACAGCCATATGCTGCAGTTCCCGGGGCACCTGACGGATTTGTGTACGAAGAACAGGAACTCGTCGCGCCACCTGTTATCGTCCACGTGACGGTACCGGTAGGTACTACGACTCCATTTCCAGTGATAGTAGCAACGAAAGTAATTGGAACACCGACGGTCGTCGATAGGCCCGGACTTACAGAAACATATATGGTTGGAGTATTCGTGCCTAGCGTCTGGGTGATCGGAGTTGATGTAACAGCTACATAGTTCGTATCACTCGCTACTGTTGAAGTAATCGTGTACGTGCCGGGGGAATTTGTTGGGAACTTGCAAATGTAAGTGGTGACGTTGGTCGAAACAACGGTCGGAGTACCTTGAATTGTGCAGGTGAGTAAATGTCCGGTTGGGTCGGTGATTGACCAAGTAGGGACGTTGCTTGGTTGAATCGCATTAACCACACCCACGACCACCGTGGTCAAAGTGGTCTGACCCGAGAGAGTTGGCGTTGAGGCCGTAACGGTCACCGTTGGAGTTTGCTGCGCAAGTGTGAAGGTATTCGCCGAACTGGTAACAGCGTTGTAATTGGAGTCACCTTGGAAAGCAGCGGTCGCAATATAAGTACCGGCGTGGGCAGCAACTATGGTGCAGGTGTATGTGGAGGCGATCCCAGAAGGATTTGCACTACCGGCGGGCGCACAACCGCTCGCTCCCCCAGTGCCTGTTATTGCCCACGTGACACTACCCGTCGGAGCGACGGAGTTTGTAGTTCCGGTGACCGTTGCTGTAAAGGTAAGAGTTGCACCTAAGGTTGCGCCACCAGAAGAAGCCACCGCGATCGTTGGAGTCGCAGGAGTAACTACGGTTGTAGTCGCAGAGGCAGCCGCCGATACTGGAAGGAATCCGCTATCACCAGGGAAGGTAAAGCTCGCTCCGTAAGTTCCAGCGAGAGAGGCAACGATGTTGCAGTGATAGGTGGAGACGTTACTTGCAGCAGTTGGACCGTCTGTTCCGGTACAGGTCGTGACTCCCGTAACGCCCGTTATTGCCCAACTTCCAGTTGCAGTAGGTGGGTTAGCTCCGGGAGGCCCCGTAACAGTTGCTGTGAATCTCAAGGTCGAGCCCAGTGCACCAGTTGCGGCATCGGCTGTTACAGAAACTATTGGGAGAGTCTTCGCCACAGAAGTAGTCCCGCCGGAAGTTAACGCAGATGGGAAGTAGTTGGAATCCCCGTTGTAAGTGAATAGTGGAACGTAGACGCCGGCGGATATCGCCGTTAACGTGCAAGTGTACTCAACTGCATTTGACGCGGCCGTGGCAGTTGGTCCTGCGTAGCTCAGGCACGAGACGCCTGATACGCCCGTTATTGACCATGTGGCTGTCCCAGTCGGCGCTACCCCTCCCGTAGGTCCCGCGACAGTCGCTGTAAACGTGATCGATGAACCCAAGGTCGCGGTCGCTGAACTGGTGGTGATCGTTACAGTAGGAGTGACTTTGGAGATCACGATTGCAAATGGGGTGATAGGGCCAGTCAAGAGATAATTGTTATCACCAGGGTAGGTAACAGAAGCAGTGTAAGTACCGGCCTGCGCCGCCGGAATTGTGCAGGTGTAGATGGCGGAAAAAGAAGTAACTACGGGGCCTGAAGTGCTTGCACAAGATGTAGGACCGCCAGACAAGCTCCAAGAAGGAGCACCGGTAGGCGCTACAGATCCACTTGCACCAGTAATGGTCGCGGTAAAGGTGATGTTCTGTCCGCCTGATGTGACGGATTGAGAGGCAACAATTGCGATACTGGGGTGAATCTTCGGGACAATAATCGAGATTGGGGTTGAGTTGTTGAGTCGATAGAAAGAATCGCCGGGGTAGTTCGCGGTAGCGGTGTACGTACCGGCGGTCACCGTTGGAATTGTGCAGGCGTAAGCAGTTTGACTAGTTGGGTCAGATAAGGTGACTGAAGAAGTTGTTGTCGTGCAAACGACCGTGGCGCCGGAACCATCAGTGACGGTATATGCCATTACCCCGGATGGCTTATGGGATCCTGATCCCGTGACGACAGCGTTCAATGTGGTCGTTCCGCCAAGGGATATCACTCCGCTCTGCGTTAGAACAACGGTTGGTGGGTTTCCTCCGATATTCAGGCTCACTGACGGGGAGTCTCCGCCGGAGTAATTTCCATCTCCCGAATAAGAGGCGTATTCGGTGTAAACACCCGGTACCAAAGTTGTGATGTCGCAGATGTAGGTGGTGACAGCCCCCACGCTAGTGGGCGCTGGACTAGATATGTCACAACTTGGAGCCACATCACTCGGATGCCAAGTCACGGTGCCAGTGGGTGCAACGCCTCCCTGACCTGTAACAGTTGCAGTGAATACAATGACAGCACCGACATTGCCACTTCCGCCATCACCGGTGAGAACAATATTTCCAGTAGGTGCCGCCTTGCCAACGACTACAGAGACGCCGCTCGTCTGTGTGAGCGCTCCGTAGTTAGAATCTCCGCCGAATGTAGCCTTCGCGGTGTAGACCCCAGCACCTGAAGCCGGAAGCGCGCAGGTGTAAGTGGTTTGTATAGATCCGGGGCTAGTTAGTGGACCAGTATTAGTCAGACAGGTGAAAGATTGCGGGGTAGAAGAGCCTGTTGGGGTGAATGAACCTACCCACGTGACGTTGCCCGTTGGAGCGGCGCCGCCCGTGGCACCCGTAACGGTAGCGGTCCAGGTCATAGTGTCACCAATATTTGCAGTGGGCGAAGCAGTGACTAATGCAATAGTTGCAGTCGATTGACCAACACTGATCGAAACGGCTGATGAGGTTGGAAGCGAAGAATATGTTCCATCACCTTGGTAGGTCGCCGTTGCGCTATAGGTTCCTGCCGTTGGAGTATTTACTACACAGAAGAATTTAGTCGTGTAGGTGCCTGTGGGGGTGGTGGGGCCGCTGGTGGAAGTACATGCGTTGGCAGCACCCGTAACCGACCAAAGAACAGTACCTGCTGGAGCGCCGGGGCTAGCCGTACCTCCAATATCAGCTTCGAAGGTAATTGGCTGACCAACCGTCGGAGTGAGAGGAGTTCCGCTGACGCTGATTGTCGGCGTCGCAGTCGTTAGGTTGATTGAAATAGGAGATGAAGTGGCGCTCAAGTAGTTATTATCAAAACCAACCGTCGAAGTGACGTGGTAGATACCTTGGAGCAGGGGAACTAGATCACACGTCTGCGTGACAATGTTCGCATTTGTTTGACGAGCAGAAGGGTTGGTACAGAAAACAGTAGCCCCCAGTGGATCAGTGATCGACCAACTAATTGCTCCGGTTGGGACTGCCGCGTTTACAACACCCGTGACAGTCGTTGTCAAAGTGGTTGTGGCACCTACCGCTGGTGTCCCGGTAGCTTGAACGATAATTCCAGGATATTGCTTATTAATAGTCAGGAGGAGAGCTTGACTTGTAACCGTTAAGTAGTTGGTATCACCTAGGTAGGTAGCTTGGGCGATATAGGTTCCAACGCTTGGTGTCGAGATAGAGCAGGTATAGGTGGTGACATTGCCAGCCGGATTTGCCGGCGTGGTTGATGAACATGAGGAGACATTTGCAGTTCCCGATATAGACCAGTTGAGAGTTCCGGTAGGTGCTGCTGAACCTATTGCTCCAGTGACGGTTGCGGTAAATGTTAGCGAGCCCCCCAAGGTTGGTGACCCGGAGGCAACTACCGAGATGGCGGGCGTAATTGCACTAACCACGATCGATGAGGCACTAGCTACTCCCGACACGGCGTTATATGTCCCGTCGGAGTCTGCGCTAAAGACAGCGGTATAACTTCCGGTAACGCCAGCCACTAATGAACAGGTGTAGGTGGAGGATGTCGTCGTAAGTTGCGTTGGGCCCGTCGTCGTCCCACAAGAAGTCACGCCCGATACTCCAGTGATAGCCCAGTGAGCAACTCCTTGCGGACGTGCGCCGGGACCAGAGAGCGTTGCGGTGAAACTAATCGTGGAACCAATTGGAACCGTCGTTTGGTTTCGAACTACCGAAACGGTCGGATCTGAAGTAAGTACGGTTGTAATGGAGCCAGAAACCGCTCCCGTGGCCAGATAGTTTGAATCTCCATTATAAGTAAAGAGAGGAATATAACGGCCGGCGAGGGTGGCATTGAGGGAACAGGTGTAAGTGGAGACGTTAAACGCGCCTTGAACTGCGGTGTTCGAGAAACAGCTGACACCAGTTACGCCGACAATCTCCCACGAGACTGTACCTCCAGGCGCTGCGCCTGAGACAGGACCCGTGACGGTTGCAGTGAATGTTATCGGGGCACCGGGGTAGACCGAAGGTGCGCTCGTCGTGACGACAACAGAAGGGGTGAACTTCGAAACGGTGATCGGATCGGAGAATCCAGAAGAGCCCGAGTTGTAGTTTCCGTCCCCTGGATACGCGATCTGCGCAGAATAGGTATTTGCGAGCGATGCTTGCACCACGCAGGTATAAATGGCGGTGACGCCGTTGGTAACTGGTCCCGTGGTTGAACTACAAACACTGGCTGGTCCTGTGAAGCTCCAGATTGGAGTTCCTGTGGGGGCAGTCGCACCCGCGACGCCAACTATGGTTGCCGTATAAGTGATGATCTGACCGATGGTTCCATAGGACTGCACGCCAGAAATCGTGAATGACGGAGTTACCTTTGCGACATTGAAGACTAGCGGTGTGGCGTTGCTAGGTTGCATGTATTGATCGCCAGGGAACGCTGCGTGAACGGTGTAATTGCCGGCAGTCGTCGCGAAGAAGGTGCAACTGTATGAAGAGCCGTTGGTCGAATAGTCAGAAGGGACTCCAGAGGACGGGCAATTTACGGCAGTTCCAGAAGCGTCTGTGAGAGTCCACGTGACGATTCCAGTTGGACGATAAGGCCCGGATGAAGGGGTAACGATCGCAGTAATGGTGGTGGATTGTCCGAGAGTTGGAGTACCGGCCACCGAAATTGTCGTGGTTGATGAGGTGCTCGCAATACTTAGACTCTTATTAGAGGCTGAATTTGCGGTTAGATAATTTCCGTTGCCCTGATAAGAAGCCGAAACCGTATAAGTTCCAGTTTGACTTCCTAAAATATCGCAATAATAAGTAATCGCTAAACCATTAGTTGACGAAGCCGGATATGAAGTACACGAATTCACACCCGATGCATTGCCCGTAGCAGAGACGGTCCATTGCATCGCACCGGTTGGGGCGACTGAGCCAGTCACACCCGTAACGGTGGCAGCAAATAACATATGAGAACCGATGACTCCGGTTCCGGTTCCAGTTATGGCGACGGTCGGAGTGGCCTTAGCAATAGTGACAAGAGGAGAGGAGGCAACTGGTCCCACCCCGGTGTAGTTACTATCACCAATGTAGGTAGCTGATGCAGTGTAGTTCCCGGCGGTGGTGGCAGTCACGGTACACGTGAATACCGTCTGTCCTGCATAAATTCCGGCCAATGGACCCGTGTTGGACCCACACTGTGTGGCTTGACCCCCAATTTGCCAGCTGACAGATCCGTATGGAGTCGCGGCGCCCGTAACTCCAGTCACTGTTGCCGTAAATGTGATCGGACCACCAAGGATCGGAGATAGCGATGGCGCTACGGTGAAATTGGCTGGAGTCGCAGGAGCAACAACGATTGCACCACCCACACTTGATCCATCAATCGCTGGCGTGCTGCCAACCGCACCATAATTGAGATCTCCACTATACGTGGCGGAAATTGTGTAAGTGCCAGCGGTTGGAGTCGCCACAGTGCACGTGAAGAGCTCTGTGAGAGTGCCGGTGACAACTGCAGGTTGAGTCGTGCAAGCTGTTGCCGCGCCAGTGACGCTCCAAGTTACCGTACCTCCAGGCTGCGTTGTTTGACCTGTAACGAGTGCGGTCGCAGTAATTGTTTGACCTACCGTTGGCGAGGTGGGTGTTGCGCTTACATAAAAACTTGGGGCATTAACTGCAACGCTGATTGATACATTTGACGACGTGACGCTTATGTAATTTGCGTCCGCCGCAATCGTCGATGTGGCTTGATACGTGCCAGATAGAACACTACTCAATTTACACGAGAAGGTCTTAACGCCATTTATCGGACCAGTCGAGGTAAACGGTGCCCCACATGTTACCGCGTGTCCGGATGGGTCCGTGACATTCCAGGTCACAGCTCCGGTAGGAGTTACCGCTCCTAATATTCCAGAGACTGTGGTCGTTAGAATTGCATCGGATCCCTGGGTAACTCCCCCCGTGTAAGCCAAGGAGATCGAAGGTGTTTGTAGGGCAACCGTGATAGTCGAGGAGCCCACAGCCTGCGCCGGATAGTTACTGTCTCCAGCAAATGCAGCGGCGACCGTGTAGGTACCTGCGCTCGGTGTGCTTAAGGTACACGTGTAGGTCGTTGTGTTACCTAATATGTTGGGGCCAGCAGTACTTGCACATGATGTCTGACCCGCGGTACCGCCGATCGACCAGTTCACTGCACCGGTAGGAGCAGTGGCGTTAGTTGAACCAACTAGCGTGACCGTCCAAAGGATCGAGCCTCCCAATGTTGTCGAGCCTGATTGCGATAACGAGTAGTTCAGGGATCCCACATTTACAACGGTGGAGTTTGAAGAGGTCACGGCAGTCACGCTGTTATAGGCAGTATCTCCTGGGTAGGTGAATGAGGCCTGATACGTGCCCGCGCGCGAGGCGACGATCGCACAGGTATAGATTGAAATATTTGATGTTCCGCCCGCAACCGGACCACTCACTGAAGAGCAAGTCGACACTCCCGCCACGCCGAGAACGATCCACTGTCCCGAAGTCGCTACTGCGGTTGGACCCACAGCATTGGTGGGACCCGAAACCGTAGCGGTGAAATAGATCGTGCTACCGAGAGCCGCGATACTCTGATTAGCTGAAACTGCCACACCAGGTGTGGCCTTGGCGACACTCACTGTTGATCCAGAAGCCGGAGCGGAGACGTTGTAATTGCTATCTCCGTTAAAGGTGAAGAGAGGAACATAAATACCAGCAACGGGAGCGCTTGAGATGACGCAGGTGTAGGTGACCGTAGTCGAATTTCCAACCGGGCTCACTGTATTGGAGTCGCAATTAACGCCGTTGGTGATTGCCCACGTTCCAGTTCCCACAACGTTTGGTCCGTTTGTTGCACCCTGGACGGTCGCAATGAAAGTGATGGTGGAACCAAGTGTGGCGGTGCTGGATTCGCCGTTCGCGAGCGAGATAGAAATGTTCGTGCTGGCCTTGTCAACAAAGGTTGAAGTTGCAGAGGCGGTGCCAAGCACAGCTTTATAAGTTAGATCGGTAGCGAAATCGAAGGTAGCGGTATAAGTTCCCGCTGACTTTGCATTGGTGATGATGCAACTGTACGTCGCGGCGCCATTGAGGGTTTGCGGGCCGTTCGTGGTGTTGCAACTGACTCCCGATCCGTTGACCGAGATGTTCCACGTTCCGGAACCAGTAGGAACTGCGGCATTTGCTATACCTGTAACTGTCGCGTCGAACTCGATGGCATTACCTAGTGTGCCAGTTGCGGCCTTTGCAGAAACCGCAATACTCGTAGGGAAATCTGTTTGAACATTAGTGCTTGGCGGTGATGATGAACTTGAACTTGCCGCGCTGTAGTTTCCGTCGCCACCGTATGTAAATACCGCCGTGTAATTTCCAGCGTTGAGTGCCACGACAGTGCAGGTGTAATAAATAGAGTTTGCATCAGCAGTATTTGTCCCCGTCGAAGCACACTGCGCGCTTGTCGTAACGCCACCTAATTTGATCGTCCAATAAGTTGAAGCATTGAGAACTCCCTGCGTAGGTAGCGCCGCAGATGCAATTTTTGAAACTTGGGCGGTGAAGGTGAAAGAAGTACCGAGGGAAGCAGAGGCGCTACTCGTCGTCACCGTTACTGTTGGGGCCCCCACCGAGACAACAACGGATGGGCTGTTAGCGAGGAGAGTTGTTCCTGATGTGTAGTTGGTATCGCCTGGGTAGCTGAAGGTCGCCGTGTAAGTACCTACTACCGAAGGGGTGACCGCACACGTATAAGTAGTCGTGGGAGGAGAGCTCGATGGAGAACTCGTCGCTCCGCAAGCTGTACTAGAACCGCCGTTATAGATCAACCAACTTCCATTTCCAGTTACAGGTAGCGCATTGGCAGGGCCGGTGATGGTCGCAGTGAATGTGACTGGACTTCCTAGAACGATTGATGACGAGGAGGCAGTGACGACGATAGGAGTACCAACGTTCAGTGGGAACTGCGCAATGGCTACTTTGGTGCTCGAATTGGTATTTAGCGACACCGCCTTGTAATTGGAATCCCCTGGGTAGCTGAAATTAGCTGAGTAGGTGCCGATATTGGTTGCATAAAAACTACATGTATAGGACGCCACGTTATTTGTCGAAGAACCTGCCCCAATAGAAGCCACAGGGGTTAGGCCATTTGAAACTGAGCAAGTGGGAGTGACAGTTCCGCCGGTGTTGGTGATGGTCCAAGTTGGAGTTCCTCGCGCAACTGTTGCACCGGTGGCCGATCCCGTGCCGGAGCTGCCGGTGGTAAAGGAGGTAGGCGTAACAGAGAGGATTGTGTACGTTCCGTTAAAAGCAGTAGGTGTGGCTCCGGTTATGACGACTTGATCGCCGGTAGTCAACCCCGCGGTGCTAGTGACGTTATAAGTCGCCACAGAGCCTGTGCCGCTAGTCGAAAGGACTGGCGTCGAAGCGAAGGTTCCATTTGTTGGTGCGGTCGCAGCATTTACTGGGCCTACTACTTGTGCGACAAATGTAACCAAAGACCCGACTGTGGCCGGAGATGCGGTTCCGGAAATTACAGGAGATGTAAATGAGGGATCGTAAGCAGAGACTGTAGTTGTTGCCGTGTTCCCAGAAACCTGCGAGGAGTAATTTGAATCCCCACCGTAGGTGAATGTTGCGATGTAGTCACCTGTTTGGGTAGCTGAAGTTATGGTGCACTGGTAGGTAACCTGACTATTGGAACCGCTTGTAGTGGTTTGGTAAATCGAGACCGACGAGCAAGTAGATCCAGGAAGAGTGCTTCCGCCGCTCCCTGAAAAGGACCAACTTCCAGTTCCAGTAATTGTGGGGTAAGGAGCTTGACCTATAGTTCCAGTAACTGTGGCTGTAAAAGTAAATGTTGCAGGGCTGTTGGCAGTACCCGTAGATGACGAGACTGAAACTGTTGGAGCATTCATTTGAACAATTACTGTGCGAGCGGACGCCGTCGCACCTACAGAGTTGTAGTTGCTATCGCCCGGATATGTGAATGTCACGCCGTAAGTTCTGGCAGTGGAGGTTGTGAAGGTACAGGTGTAGGTATACGTTGTTAAGAAAGGGGTGCTGCTAGGTGTCGATGCGGGACTGCATGTTCCGGCGCCACCTGTAATCGCCCATACACCTGTTCCTGTCGGAGCAACGCCTGTGCTTGGTACGGTGAGTGTCGCAGTGAATGTTTCTGTCTGACCAGGAAGGATTGTTGCGTAGTTGCGATCGACGGCGATCGTGGGAGTTACTGCTGTAATTTGAGTCGGAGTTCCTGAAGGAGTTGCCGTGGTACCAGTGGATGCGCCTGTGCCAGCGCTATTCACCGTCGCGAAAGTCGAACCCCCGACTGAAGACATCGTGTAAGTGCCGTTGTAAGAAGCGATAAAAGCTGACCCAGGGTTGGGGGCAGCAATCAGTACCTGTTGTCCCGATGTCAGCCCTGTGGTGGTACCTGCCAAAGTCGCGGTACCTAGAGTCGCCGACGTGCCACCGCCAGTTCCAGTCGTAGTGACATTGATTGACGCCGGGGTTGCGTAGATCTGAGTAGTCGAAGTACCCGTTCCCGAGTTGCTCGCAGTAAAAGTCGTTGAACTTGTAACCGTGATTGGAAATGTTCCGTTATAAGCACCAACCGAGGAACCCATAATGGTTACTTGCTGATTATTCTTTAGTCCAGCCGTACTTGCCACCGTGTAGGTCGCCGTGGAGCCGGTTCCACTTGCACCTGTGACTGTATAACTCGTTACGCCGGCGGCGTTGTTGTAATCACTTTCACCGGGGTACGAGAAATTGACGCCGTAGGAGCCGGCAGTCGAAGCAACGATCGAACAGGTGTATGTCGTAATGTTGTTCGTGCTGGAACCCGTACCCGCCGAGTAGGTGGTAGTTCCCGGGGTGCAGGTTTTACCGAGCCCGCCAGTTCCGACCGAGGTCCACAAGGAAGGGGTCACGATGGCTCCCACTACCGACCCGGTGGCGCCAGTCTGGAAAGTAAAGGTAGTCGTGGAAGGGATCGAGAAAATCGTGTAGGTGCCGTTGTAGACCCCGCCGTTAGTAACCACAATTTGCTGGCCAACCGACAACCCTGCTGTGCTATCAAGGCCAGCGTTGGCAGCTAAAGTGAAGGTGGCAAGACCTGCGGATGCACTGGTGCTCGCAATGGGCATGCTCGCACTGGGGGTCGCCGCATTCGCGATTCCAGTAACAGTTGCTACATAGGTCAGGGTCGAGCCCAGTGTGGATTGATTGCCAGGGCTTGCGTAAACGAGAACTGTTGGCGTCGACCTAGGGGCCGTCGCAGTCTGAGGGTTAGGAGCGGCTGTTGATGCAATGAAGTTGGAGTCACCCGGGTAGATGAATTTTGCTGTGTAGGTTCCGCCGTTTGTCACGGTTATCGAACAGGTGTAAGTAGATTGGGTTGCGCTTAAGCCGATAGTACCAAGCAAACTTCCCGTCTTGCAGGAAGTGACGCCAGCCGTACCAGAAATTGTCCACATGGAGGCCACGTTGGTCGCGATCGGATAGGCAACGTAGGCGCTGTTGTAATAATTGCCGTCAGCGAAGGCGCCTGTTGTTTCATTAACCGTAGCGGTGAAGGTGATCGTCGCGCCGATAGGCGGCGTTGCATTATTGACTGTCAATGCGTTCGTTACGGCGTAAGACGTATCTCCAGAGATATTCCAGTTATACGGGGTGGATGTCAGGACTAAGCGGGCTGCCTGACCAGCTAGGTTGTAATCATTGTAGTTCGTGGACATTACCGAAAGAGTCACTCCACTCTTTACGACCTGGCCGGACCAGCCCTGCAAGGTGAGGCTGTAATTGAGTACGTGGAATCCCGATTCGAACTGAGTGAGTCCGGCACCTGAGATTGAAGTGACATTCCAGTTGCCCAAATTTTGGTTCATATTTGTAGCAGCGGCTCCGTAGAACATTTGCTGCATCGTGGTTACTTTGCCGGTATTCCAGTTACTAATGTTCCAGTTAAAGTAGGTGTCGTTATAGAACATGTCTTGCATCGTGGTTACGTTTCCGACGTTCCACTGATTCACATTGATGGTGCCAGTGGCGATGTTCTGATTGAAATTGGTGTCTCCATCAAACATATACGACATGTTGATGACTGTGTTGGTGACCCAACTACTGATGTCCTGATTAAAGGCTGTTGCACCGAAGAACATGTGGTCGGTAGTTACCACGCCGTTCCAGAAAGTGCCCAAATTCCAACCGGCCATCGGAATATTGATGTGGGTGTCGTTATTGAACATGTATGAAAAGTTTTGAACGTTTCTTACATCCCAAGAACTTAGATTATTGACGCTGTGGTTATTAAAAATTGTTCCACTGAACATGTAGGACATGTTCACCACCGCACTGGTATTCCACGTGCTGAGGTCAGAGTCAAAGTTAGTAGCGCCGTTAAACATATTGAGAAGTGTTGGGACCGCTGCAGTAGGCGTTACCGAAGCTCCGGGATTCCAACCGGTCATGGATATGACGCCGCCATATGTTGCGTTATCCAGACCTGTATCGCCTGCAAACATGCTCGCGAAGGTCTTCACATTTTCTAGATCCCAAGTACTGCCGCCGGTACCTGAAGAATTTAGTGATTGCCCATTATTGTCAAAACTTGTGTCTCCGCTGAACATAAAGGACATATCCGTGACGGTCTTTGTGTTCCAAGTGTGAATATCTGAGTTGAAATTGGTAGCACCAGAGAACATATAGGTGAGCGTGGGTGCAGAGGCTGCGGTAGTTCCCATCTGCCAGTTAGAGACCGCGATATTTGTTCCATTGTCTAAACCAGTATCGTTCTGGAACATGTAGGTGAAGGTCTGTACCTTCTCCAAATCCCAGGCGTTGGCAGGAACCAGCGCCGTCGCATTTCCAGCCGCCAGCGACTGTCCCCCGTTATTAAATTTAGCCGCTCCTGAAAACATATAAGACGTGTTGATAACGGTGTGCGTATCCCACGTGCTGATGTTTGAATTAAAGTTACTGGCTCCCGTGAACATATAAGACAAAGAGGCGGCGTTGGATGTAGTCGCTCCGATGTTCCAGTTTGTCATGCTGATGGTGGTTCCGTTATCTAAGCCAGTGTCATTCTGGAACATATACGTGGCGTTGGTGACCTTCTGCAAATCCCAAGAGGCGCCACCTGTACCGGTGGAGTTAAAGGCAACTCCCCCGTTGTTGAAAGCTGTTGCCCCGCTAAACATGTACGACATATTCGTCACGGTATGGGTATCCCACCCGCTGATATTTTGATTAAATACAAGGGCATTTTGGAACATGTACGACATATTGATTGCTGAAACTCCACTAGCACTTGGAGCCCAACTGGAAATGTTTGGATCGTTGAAAGCGTTGGCGTTCGCAAATGCGTAGCTAAAGTCTGTGATGCCGGTAGGGATAGAAGTCGGAACCGTGAAACTAGTAGTGGCGCCATAGAATGCGCCCGTCAGACTGGTCAGAGAAGTTCCGAAAGAATTGACGCCGGTCAAGTACCCCTCACCTGCCCATGTCGCTGCACCATTTCCAAATTGCACCATCGCACCAGCAGTCGAAGTGACAATGATGGTTTCATTGCCGGAGCCCGTGAACTGATGCCCGAAAGATGCGGCCGGACTAGCGCTCGTAAGATTGGTTACCGTTCCTTCACTGCCCCACTGAATACTTACCGTCCACGGGTTTCCGCCGTTTGCGTGGTCAATAGGAAGAGTTACCTGAATATTTGTGGTGGGAAGATAAAACTGCAAACTAATAACTTGGGTGGAGGCCTGAGCTTTCTCTTGACCAAACGCAAAAGAAAAAAGTAAACACGCTAAAGCGATACCTAAATAAGATGTAAATCGCAATCCCTTTGCAAGTATTCGGAAGGGGAAGCGTGAGTCAGCCATCGACGCAGGGGTCAGCAAGTGTTTAGCTCCCCAAAAGCATTGCTATGCATACCCCTCAGTCTACCGAAAGCATTGCTATGCATACCCCTCAGTCTACCGAGAGGGTCAATGAAATATGCGTAAAACAACCCTTTTAGGCTGATTCTCATCAAGTCGAGACCGAGCAACTTCCCCGTTTCGAGTGCTCTTTCTGAGCGACAAATGTGACTAAATTGAGAGTTTAGAGTCTCTACTTTGTGGCGACTGGGGAGGCGCTCGGATTGGCCGAGGCGGTGGCGGATCCGCCCCCGATGGGGGCTACCGGGGTGATTTGGAGGTTCAAAATGACCGCCCCGTCTGGGACCTCCGAGCTGGCCGCGAGCAAAGTGGCTGAATTCTTGAAATAGGGCAGGTTAAAAGAGCCGATGGCGGCGGCATATTGAAGGGCGGTGGCCGTTCCACGGTCCGAAGACTCGGTTTTGGGGTTAAATCCCCCAGCGATGACCATGCTTTCGACCGTGTACTCGGCTGGCAGGTGCTCAATTGCCCCGTAATTCTGCATGGCGATGATCAGGGCCGACTCGTCGATAGAGGTTAAGGTGATTGAAGTCTTGAGTGGTGAGACCGTGCCATTCAGGCTGGTCTTGTTGCTCAGCAGGGCCGAGAAGGTGGGCAGGCTCGCCTCTTTAGGGACGAAGGACTGGGCGGCCAAGAAGATAACCATTAGGGCCAGCAAGAGGTCAGCGAACATCCAGCCCGCCTGGTGAGAGGCGTCTTCTAGGGCTGCTTTGCGCGCGCTCATTCTTCGTCGATGTACCTAGGGGCGCCGTTGCCCAGATTCTTGGAGCGGCCCAAAGCTTTGTTCCGCTCTGCCTCGCGCTTTGCAGCCTTCCACTCCCCTTGCTTCTGGGCCTTCTTCTGCTGCTTCTTCAACTTCTCTTGGAGTGCGCGCAACTCGTTCCGAGTCTGGTCGAGTTCCATTTCAACCTTCTTTAATTCTTTGCGAGCATGTGCACGGCGCGGCAGCGATTGCACGATGACATCAACGCGCTTTGCCACTGCATCCAAGGTTTCGGCAGCTCGCTCAACGCTCTCGGCTTCGCGCGGATCGTATTCCGGCTCTGCAGGTGCAGATTTCTTCGGTTCAATAATGACGAGATCAGTTGAGGTTTTCTCTGACTTGCGTCGATCATCCTTCTTGGACTTACCCTCTGGAACATCCTCTTCTTCAAAAGTTGCATACTGCTTTTCATAAGGCGGTGCGTACGGAGTTTGATAACGCGTCTCGTACTGCTCGCCTCCGCCACTCGGATCTATCTGTCGTGGGAAAGAGTTAAGTCCAATTTCAATTCGCTTCGAGGCCATCGCCAGGTTGTGAGTCGCCTCTACAACGCGCTCGAATGATTGAGCGAGCGCAGAGTCGATCGTCAATGGAGTGAGGCGACGCTTATCAAATAAGAATGATTCAACTTCGATAACCAGTGTTAAACGTTCGCGCAGTGCATCTTGTTCGAAAGCTGCTGCCTTCTTAACGGCAGAGCGATTCATGAACGGCGTAATAAATGTTAAGACGATAACGGTGCCGATGATATAGAAGTCATCTTCCGCGATATGGCTCAATGTCCAAATCTTTGCGAGGACTCCGTATCCGTTCTGCCAGAACTGCAAGAAGTTAACGACTGATGCGGCGCTACTTTTTGCGGTGTACACCGCGAAGCCGGTTGTCGCCTTACCAACTGCAAGCCAGGTCAAAGCCACGGGAACGAATACAAGAACATTTCGAATCAACACGAGGGCCGAGTAGATAGGACCTTCGACGGATTCGACATCCGGATGTGGCATGAGTGTCATGACATCGTTAGATGCCCAGATCGCTAGGTTCTTTCCCTCTTCGATCGCGTTACTGAGGCCTTCGAGATAAGGGTCCTCTTCGAGGCCATAATTCTCACCGTACTCGCGCAGGCGCGCGGCTAACTCGGGGTCAGATGAGCCCTTGTTCGCCTTCTCTTTGCGGTTACGCTCCTTCTTCTTGGAGCCGCGCTCGCGATCTTCTTCTTCGGGCGCGTCAGGGCGCGCGTCATCGCCACGCTTACGCCTGAATTTCATAGCATAAAAGTAACAGCATGTCGATGGAAATCACTATTTATAGGCGCTTTCGAACATGTGGGCGTGCTGAGAAAATGCATGTACCGCACTAGCCTTTCGCAGTGCTCATCCTCCTACCACCGAGCGAAGGTAAATCATCGGGTACGGATTCGATCGGCCTAAACCTTGCATCTCTCTCTTTCGCGGATGAGCTCGGCATCCGTCGCCGAGAGGTTTTGGAGAGGTACGGATCTGAAATTTGGCAAGAGCGAGTTGGGCGTGCGATAGATATTTACTCAGGGGTGCTTTACAAAGCACTTGACTTTGATTCACTCCCGAACTTGACGAAGCGACGTGCCGAGACGCAACTTCTTATCTCCTCTGCGCTCTTTGGAGTTCTTAGACTTTCCGACCTAATTCCTCACTACAAAGCGAAGATGCGTAGCGCCGATTGGAGCGATGTCCTACCCGGAGTTCTAAACAACCTTGAGAGCGAGTTAATCGTTGATTGCCGCTCGTCTACTTACGCAACATCGTGGCGACCCGACCCTGCGATAACAGTTGCAGTCCGGGTCTTTCAAGTGAAGAAGGGAGAACGCTCTGTAATCACCCACATGTCGAAGAAGTATCGGGGCGAATTAACGCGAGCTCTTCTGCAATCCAAAGCCCCGAAGAACGCGGAAGAGCTGCTCGAAGTGGCTCGGACGCACTTTGACGCGGAACTGGGCGCCTTCGATGGGGTTCACGCTAGACATCTCGACCTACTCATTTCAGCAGACCCTCTTTCCTGAATTCAGTGTCAACGTAAAATGTCGCGATGGAGTTAAAGATTTCGGGTGAGGTTTGGTACTGGCGTGGACCTTCTCCCTTCTACTTCGTGACCGTTCCGAAAAAACAAGGCGAGAAGATCAAAGAGATCGCCTCATTGGTCACATATGGCTGGGGGGTAATCCCTGTTACCGCAAGGTCGGGAAATTCAGAGTGGACCACATCCCTCTTTCCGAAAGACGGGACCTACGTCGTGCCAATCAAGAAAGTAGTTCGCGAAAAAGAGGCAATTGAAGTTGGAGATACCGTCAAAATTACTCTGGAGATTTGAAGCTACTCGCCTGCGCTGGGCGGTAACAACTCACTCAACAAAACTTCAACTCTTCCCTTGATGTCATCGCGGACTCTGCGCACAAATTCAATATCTTGGCCCGCAGGATCCTCAAGAACCCAATCTTCGTAACGCTTTCCAGGAAAGATAGGACAGGCATCTCCGCAACCCATCGTGATCACCGCATCAGATTCGAACACCGCTTCGGTTGTCAAGATCTTTGGTTGCTGATTTGAAATGTCGATCCCAACCTCTTGCATAGCGGCGACGGCAACTGGGTTGATCGACTCTTTCGGTTCAGATCCAGCCGATAGAACGTCGACACGATCCCCAGCGAGCTCGCGCATGAAGCCGGCCGCCATTTGCGAGCGACCCGCGTTGTGGATACAAACAAATAGCACCGCTGGTTTCTGGTTAGACATTTGTGCTCTCCTCTTTCGATGTATAGAAGAATTTTCCAAGCAGTGTTCCTAACAGGGCGCCGAGTAATTGCGCGAGTATGAATCCAGCGATCGAGCGCAACGCTATCCCGCTAAAAGTATCGGTGAACCCACGCGCCAAAGTGACTGCGGGGTTGGCAAAGGAGGTCGAGGAGGTGAAGAAATAAGCACTTCCTATCCATCCTGCCACTACGACTGGCGCCAATGCGAGCTTCTCTTGGCTTCGTAACATCTGAATCAAGAACAGAAGGCCAGCAGTCGCGACAACTTCTCCGAGGAAGAGATTGGCTCCATTACGGAGGTGATGCGACTGGAAATAGGCGGGGTTTTTAAACATTAGATTTGCGAGTGCGACCCCGGCGAGCGCACCAGAAAATTGAACAACCAAATATCCGATCGCAGGCAGTGCACTGACCCGTCGTTGCGCCCAATCACTCAGGGTAACAACGGGATTGAAATGGGCGCCGCTTATTGGCCCCAGCACTTGAATCAATATGCCGAGAGCCAAAACAGTCGAAAGAGTATTTATTAAAAGCTCCACCCCGCGATCTGCACTCATGCCGGTAGCCATGGTGCCTGAGCCCACAACTACTGCGACAACAGTGCAGGTCCCGAGAAACTCTGCTGTAAATCTCCGAAGCATTGATTAGCAGCAGGCTGGGGTGCAGCAGCAAGGATCGCACTTGCAGACCTGGCAGTTGCAACCGATTTCGATATCTTGAGCCATGATTTCCTCCAATTGATGTTTGTCAATGCGTAAATTAATACTCAAATTGATGATTGTCAATGTATACTTTGGGCATGTCGACAGCTATTGCTCTCACGAAGTCTCCGGCTCAACTCGCCACCTTGGCGCAGCAATTCAAGGCGCTAGGCGATCCCACCCGCCTCGAGTTAGTTATGAATGTAGCCAGAAGTGCTGATGAGGAGGCTTGTGTTTGCGATTTAACCCCTGACACTGGTCTAACTCAGGGCACCGTCAGTCATCACTTGAGGATTTTGGTTGAAGCCGGGCTCCTAGAACGGACGCAGCGCGGCAAATGGTCGTACTACTGTCTCACTCCAGATGCGAAGGAACTTCTTGCATCCCTTAACCTTTCGATTCCAGCGGGGATGCCTACAAAGGGAAACTGCTAAAACTCTTGACGAGTGAACACTTAACCTTTAAGTTAAGTGTTGATGAAAGCCAATGCGAACCCCAAAGAGCTAGACGTGATCTTCGACGCGCTCGCAAGTGTGCACCGTCGCGAGATCATCTATTCATTGAGTCTTCAACCGGCCTCCATCAGCGATCTAGCGCTGCAACGTAATCTCTCGCTGCAAGCGATTCACAAACATATAAACCTGCTCGTAGAGGCTGGCATGGTTACACGTAAAAAGTCGGGAAGAGTCACATTCCTCACTCTCAATCGCGCATCGATGCGGGGAATCCAACAGTGGATCAACCAATTTCAAGCTCATTGGGACGGCAGCGCCGAAACTCTTGAAAATTATGCGCAGACAATCGAATTTAAGAAGCAACTTAAAAAGGAGAAGAGATGAAGAAGTTTCTATTCATTTACAACGCGACAGACCAGCAAGGCGAAGACACCATGGAAGCCTGGATGGCTTGGTTTGGCTCAATCGGTGAGCACCTCGTTGATGTTGGCAATCCGATTCAAGGTGGAACCCTCGTTAAGGGCGACTCCGTCTCAGAACTGACCTCTTACGCTGATCTAGTCGGCGGCTACTCATTGATCAATGCCGAAGATATGGAGCAGGCAGCAAGTTTCGCTAAGACGTGCCCCAACGCTGCCGGAATTCGCATCTTCGAAACGATGCCTATGTAATTAAGGGTTGACCCTTAATATCTCTTGGAGCGAGCGCTCCACCTAGAAGTAGACTCCCAGTAACTCAAGGGAGTCGTGATGAAGGCTTTGCGCAAGATTGAACCAGGTGCTGGATTTACTCTGGTCGACTTGCCAGAGCCTTCTCCCACTTCTCGGGAAGTAAAAATTCGCGTACTCAGAACCGGCATATGCGGCACTGATCTTCATATCAAGTCATGGGATGAGTGGGCCAGCAAAACAATCAAGGTTCCGATTACTCCTGGACATGAATTTAGTGGGGTTGTTGTAGAAATCGGCTCGGAAGTTACGAGCGTGAAGATTGGTGACATTGCATCAGGAGAAGGTCATATCGTCTGCGGTTTGTGCCGCAATTGCCGTGCGGGAAGACGCCACCTCTGTATGAACACCGTGAGCGTCGGGGTCAATCGTGATGGAGCATTTGCCGAATTCATCTGCCTGCCTGAAACCAATATCTGGAAGCACGATCCCGAGATCGACCTAGATCTTGCGGCCATCTTTGACCCGTTGGGCAATGCCGTTCACGTCGCGCTTTCCTTCCCGCTCGTTGGTGAGGATGTACTCATTACAGGTGCTGGACCGATTGGACTGATGTCAGCGCAGATCGCCCGTTTTGTAGGTGCGCGCTATGTAGTGATTACTGATATCTCCGAAGAGCGATTGGAACTGGCCCGCTCTATCGGGGTGGATGTGGCCGTCAATGTGCTGCACACCGACTTACGAGAAGTCATGACTCAACTCGGGATGACAGAGGGATTCGATGTCGCCTTCGAAATGAGCGGAAGCGCGGCTGCACTTCCCCAGATCCTGGAACATGTCGGTCATGGCGCCCGCGTCGCGCTCCTTGGGTTGCCAAGTAAGCCCATCCAAATTGACTGGGCAAAAGTCATCACCAATATGGTCACCATAAAAGGGATTTATGGACGCGAGATGTTCGAGACCTGGTACGCCATGACAGCGATGATCAAGAAGGGCCTAGATATTTCACCGATTGTCACTCATAAATTGCCATTTACGCAGTGGGAAGAAGGCTTCGATATTGCCGCTCATGCCAATGCCGGCAAGGTTGTTTTAGATTGGAGTTAATGTGTATACAGAAATAAAGGAAGAGCTGGCCGCCGAGTTACTGGATATAGAGGCAGCAGGGACAACAAAGCGAGAAACTGAAATTACCTCAGCCCAGGGATCTCACATCACTATTGATGGAAAACCCTTCCTGAACTTCTGTTCCAATAATTACCTCGGTCTGTCGAATCATCCGGAGATCATTGCTGCTGTCAAAACCAGTTTGGATCAACACGGGTATGGACTTTCGAGTGTTCGATTTATCTGCGGAACGCAAGATCTCCACCTGGAATTGGAGAAGCGGCTCTCTCAGTTTTTGAGTCAAGAGGCCACAATTCTCTTTCCATCTTGCTTTGACGCTAACGGAGGCGTCTTCGAAGTACTTATGAAAGAGCAAGATGCCATCATCTCGGACGAGCTCAACCACGCGTCCATCATTGACGGTATCAGGCTCTCAAAGGCGCAGCGCTTTCGCTACAAGAATCGCGATATGGCCGACCTAGAGAGCCAACTGATCGCGGCGCAGAGTGCGCGCCGTCGGTTAATCGTGACCGATGGTGTCTTCTCGATGGATGGATACCTAGCTCCCCTTCCAGAGATTTGTGAACTGGCGGAGCGGTATCGCGCGATGGTGATGGTCGATGATTCGCACGCGGTCGGTTTTATGGGAGCAACAGGGGCGGGTACACCCGAACACTGTGGAGTTAGTCATCGGGTAGATATTGTCTCCGGCACCCTCGGAAAGGCACTCGGAGGTGCATCTGGGGGCTATATCAGCGCTCGCCAAGAGATCGTCGACCTCCTGCGTCAGAAGGCCAGACCTTACCTCTTCTCAAATTCCGTCCCTCCCTCAGTCGTATCTGGATCACTTAAAGCGCTAGACCTGGTAAGCCAGGGATCGACACTAAGAGATCGCCTGCACGAGAACGCGAAGCTTTTTAGAGAATTGATGACAGCAGCCGGATTCACTTTGTTGCCAGGTGAGCATCCGATCGTTCCAGTGATGTTTAAGTCGGAACTCGACGCGGTCAATGCCGCGAAGCGCTTGCACGCACACGGTATCCATGCGGTCGCATTTTCATACCCTGTCGTTCCCATGGGAAGAGCACGTATAAGAATTCAATTGTCGGCTCAACATAGCGAGGCCGATATCCGCCAGTGTGTAACTGCATTTTCAGCGAGCGAGTAGAGCAGATCTCATTAATAATGGGGCGTTGGTTGTAAGAAAAGAGCGCGACTCTTTGGCTTCCGCAATCAATTTGCACGTACCCTAATGTTCATCTTCGTTTAGTTGAAATTTCAACTATTCTGGATTATAGTTTTTCTGTGCACATAACTAGTGCTCACCACATCTAGCAAAGGACAAAAAAAATGTCAGTTCTTTCAACACTCCCAACAGGAACATTCAACATTGACCCAACCCACAGCCGCGTAGGTTTCAGCGTTCGCCATGCAATGGTGACAAAGGTCCGCGGATCATTCACCGAGTTTGCAGGTTCTGGCACAGTCGATAACGGCTCAGCTTCATTGAGCATCGAAATCACAGCATCTTCAATCAACACGGCACAACCTGACCGCGATGGCCACCTCCAGTCTCCTGATTTCTTTGATGTAGCCAACTTCCCTAAGCTCTCTTTCGTTTCAACATCTATCAAGGATGCAGGCGCAGATAAGGTTGTTGTTGAAGGAGACCTCACCATCAAAGATGTAACTAAGCCAATCTCTATCGAATTCGAGTACACCGGCACAGCAACCGATCCATTTGGCAATGCTCGCTTCGGATTTGAAGGCTCTTCAGAGATCAACCGCAAGGATTTCGGTCTGACCTGGAACGCAGCCCTTGAGACCGGCGGTCTCTTGGTTTCTGAGAATGTAAAGCTTGAGTTTGAAATCTCCGCAATTGCTGTAAAGGCATAATGCCAAATAACTAGCAAATAAGTAAAAAAGAAGCCCCGGGTGATCGCTTACCCGGGGCTTCTGCTATTTAGTTAGATCCCCCAGGTGAGTGTGTTTAAAGCTGGAGTCATATTTCAACCCATACCCAAAGAAGCGATCCCACCCGACGTGTCCAAGCCAGATCAACCCGATCGCAATAGTCAAGGCGTGATGGCTTCTCCAGCCGATAAAGATGGTGGTCGCCGGCAAGAAGTAGGAGTGCCCAGCGTTGTAGAGAAGTGCTCCTAATTTTGTGTCACGGAGATAACCCAACATAAAAATGTCTGGCACAAACAGAAGTGCGGGGTAGATCCACCAGCGTTGGTGCTCCCCCGAGAAAAGAACGATGGTCGCAGCGAAGAGGACTAGACCATCTAGGCGTAACCAACTCTTTGGCTTTCCAATTACATACATTGCTTCTCCTTGCTAACGGTGTTAGCCTGAAAGTACTATGGCTAACACCTACGGCCCAACTCGGGAACGCATCTTTGTTGAAGCTCTTGCCCTTCTGGAATCGAAGGGTCTGGCGGGACTCAGCATGCGTAACCTCGCCGATCGTCTTCACATCAAAGCTCCCAGCCTCTATAAGCACGTTGAAGGGCGCGATGAGATCCTTGCTGAACTCCAGGCTCATGGCATCACCCAGTTTGGGCGTGCAATCGCAACAGCCAGGAATTCAAAGCGGGCTAAAGCCCTGGCCTATCGCAATTGGGCAACTGAGAATCCCCACCTCTATGAGGTCACGCTGCGAACTCCCTTATTACGCGACCGTCTTCCTTCGGGCTTGGAAGATGGCGTGACACAGATGATCATTGAAATAACTGGTAAGGATCACGAGCATGCAAGGGCGGTTTGGGCAATGCTGCATGGCTTAGTTGATCTCGAAATTGCGGGGCGTTTTCCTGAAAATGCCGATCTGGATAAGACTTGGTTGCGAGCCATTCAGATGGCGAGCCAATAATCCTTAATGTACTTCTCGCCCTCGTCGCAAAAGATGGTGACAACGGTTTCAAGTCCCAACTCCTCTTTCAACTGTTTCGCTGCCAGCATGTGCGCACCAGATGATGGGCCAACAAAGATCCCGTGCGTTTTGGCTAGACGGCGGGTCTCGGCTACCGCATCATTCGAGTGGATGTGAACGAATCCATCAATCTCTTTTGCATGGCGCTCGATGATCCCCGGGACGAATCCATCTGAAATGCCCTCGATCAAATGCTTAGCGACCTCACTGCAGGCAATGGTGCAGGATTCGGAAGGCTCTAGCGCGTAGCTCTTTGCACTGGGATTAGACTCTTTAAACGCACGACCGACTCCTACCAACGTTCCACCAGTTCCAACCCCTGAAACTAGTAAATCTGGCTTACTTGGGAGCTGTTCTAGGATCTCTTTCCCAAGCCACTCGTAATTCTCGATGACATTCCACTCGCTATCAAATTGTTGCGGTGCGTAATAACCAGGTTGCTCGGCGATGCGACGCACCTCCTCGAGGGCCTTGTTCACATGGAAGTCTCCGAGCGTCCGGACCTCCGCACCAAATGCACGAGAAATCGCAGTCCGCTCCATGCTTAGCCCTTCGGGCATGACAACCAACATCTTGTAGCCTTTAACAGCAGCGACCATAGACATGGCATTGCCCGTATTGCCACTGCTCGCCTCTACGATGGTGTCACCCGGCTTAAGCAAACCTTCTTGCTCGGCACGTTCGATCATGTACTTGGCGATACGAGCCTTCACCGACCCTGAAGGATTGAGATATTCCATCTTCACAAATACGCCCTCAATATTTATCAGAGGCGTATTTCCAATTGCATCTAGGATGGTTTTCATGACCAAAAGGTTAGCCTTTTAACCCTCTTTTAGTTGCTGAAACTTAGCCTTCAAAACCTTCTTCAATAAAGATTTTGGAAATGGCCTATCAACTGGAAAGTGAATTGACCCTTTTGTCTGTGCATAACTCGCTAAATCGCTTCCCAATCTAGAGGCTACCGAGCCGCTGTAGGGAAAAATGCTGTTGTGCTTCTTGTAACCGTTAAATCCGATGATCGGCACCCCTTCAAGAACGAAGGTTGGAATTCCGTACTTGATGACTTCCTTGGCTGTGGGAAGCTCTGCGGCAATGTCCTCGCGCAATCTCTGCAAGACGGATCTTTGCACGGGTTCAAATTGTTTCAAATGTGCGTTGACCTCGGCCTTTGTCATACCGAAATCTTAAGTTGCCCCAACTACTCTTTGGAAGGCTCGGTCAATCTCTCTGCAGCAGAATTCAGGCGACCAACTGCGGGTTGCAAATTACCCAACTTGCCTAGCCCAAAGGCGGGCATGTTCTTGTAGACGCTCTCTGCATGACCGGGTTCGATCACATAGGTTTCGTGCCAGATCCCTACGGCTGAAGACTTTGCCGCTCGATTGAAGGCTCTCCATGCAGGTAAATGCTCGGATTCAGCGGACTTGGCATACGCAATCAACTTTTCGGAGCTCTCCCAGTACTGCACCATGATGGTGGTGCGACTAAACCACATCTGGTGGGACTTAAAGCCAAGTTGAGGGTTTTTATACAACTCGATAATCATCCGCGGCATCGCTGAGAAGACCGGAATCCAGCGGTGGATTGCCAAAGGGTTGTTCACGCGCATGCCGATCAAGAAGACCACGAACGAACCCTCAGGGCGAGCGGTCATCCGCTCCTTATGTACCTTGGCCATTGCTATCCACTCCCCGTCCTTCTCGCTTCTATCTGAAGCAGACCCGAAGATAGCAGATAAACTGAACACTGTTCAGATTGAAGAAGATGAATTCTTCACACCTTGCTCTCAGAAGGCAGGGTGTAAACTCAAATAATGACTGATCTAGGAACCATCAGCCGGCTGCGCGCCTATCGCAAGACTTACATCGCGATGTTGGTCTCTTCGACATTAAGCCTGATTGCTTCGCTAGTCCTCTCTGCCGATGCCATCACACTGGCCAAGCAGCCCACCGTGAAATTGGCCTGCGATATCAATGCCATCGTCTCATGCGGCAAAGTAGCCCGCTCTTGGCAATCAAACCTTTTGGGATTCCCAAATGCCTTTTTAGGACTAATGAGTGAGCCTGTGGTCATCGCAGTTGCGATTGCCGGACTCGGTCTCGTTGCATTCCCCCGCTGGTTCCTGCGCACCGCTCACGTCTTCTACCTTGCCGGCTTGGCCTTTGCCTTCTGGCTGCTCTCACAATCATTCTTCGTCATCAAAGCGCTCTGTCCGTGGTGCTTGCTAGTAACTCTTTCGACGGTAACAGTCTTCGCAACGATGTCGCGAATAAATATTATGGAGAACACTTGGTCACTCTCTGAAGAGAACCACCAAAAACTTGTGAACTTCCTGGATCGCGGTTGGGGTCGAGTTTTGTACACCTTGACCTACTCGATTCTCGCACTCGCAATCTTCTTCAAGTACGGGACCAAGTTAATTCACTAAGGCTTTTATTCTCCGGTAAATATCGTTTCAACTTCACCGGCTGGATTTCGAAACGCGGCGAGATAAGCCTTCGCGATCTTCTCTGGTGCGAATGGAGTATTTGGAGCCACTGTTCCGCAGATCGTGATGGTTGCAACGTGCACTCCTTCAGGCTTTAGCTCCTGAGCAAGAACAAAAGAAGCGGTACGGATCATGGCCTTGCCAACAGAGAGAACACCGAAATCCCCCGATGGGTAGAGCGAGAAGCCCCCTCCGGTAACCAGCACGGCTCCCTTGGCCTCTTTCAGGCGAGGTAGCGCAGCCTTAGTTGCGCTTATGAGGCTGTAGAGATTGACCTCTGTGGCGCGGCGTAGTGAAGCAGCATCCGCTGCAAGAAGTGGGCCACCGAACGCTGCTGGGTTATAGACGAGTGCAGAAATCGGCTCGTTGATCTCTGCGATCACTCGAGCGACATCACCCTCAATCGAAGCATCGGCCGCGGCAGTGTTGACGATCGCACCTGTTGCCCGAAGCCGCGTCGCCATCTCTTCGAGCTTTGAAGAGTTTCTAGCGATGAGCAGAAGAGAGTGACCCTCCTGAGCGAATGCTTCCGACACACCTAGGCCGACGCCTGGCCCCACGCCAACTACAACTACAAGTCCTTGAGAGCTCACGGAATTTCCTTTCGATTCAGGCTTTGAGCCCGTTCACTTTAGCCAACGGGCGAAACTGGAATTCCGTGATCTCTTAGAGGAAAAGAGTAATGAGAGCAAATACTCCAGGAATGAGTGGTGGAAAGAAAGGCTCCTTACGACGACGGTGGGTGTAAGCGCCTCCGAGCATCAAGAGGATCAGTCCAATCGCTGCAGGAATCCGTAGCCACTTGGCGACCCCCACTGCAGGTGGCAATATGAGTCCGGCGGCACCAAGAAGTTCAGCAAGTCCGATCAATTTAATTTGAGGTTCGGTAAAATCGTTAGCCCATGCAAATTGCGGGTCATCAGCGTTCGCGACCATCTTGGCTCGCGGAGTCAACAACTTCATCAAACCGGTGGCCGAAAAGGCAAATGCGGTAATTCCGGCAATAATCCAATATCCAACGCTCATCTCTGCCCCAACTCCCTAACTGGTTGAAATATTAACCTGCGCAACTTATCTGAGTTGAAAGTAAACCTTCTATAAACTAAATACCTAATCTGATAGAAATGGTCAATCTAGCTAGCAAGTAAGGCTAGAAACGAATTTTACTCGCTGCCAGAACGTCAACTCGACTATCGGGTAGATCGTAATCAAAACAGGCGCGGTTGAGTTCAGCGACGATCATCTCTGCCGGGATAGTTGCCCCATTCCAAGAATCATCAATAGTTGTGTGGCCATCCTCCACGAGGGTGACATCAAGCCCGCGCTCGATTGCGGCGTGGACGGTGTGGCGAACGCAGTAGTTTGTCTGTGCGCCAGTCACTATTAGGTGATCAATCTTTGACTCTTCAAGGACTTCTTCGAGTTCGGTTTCCTCAAAGGCGCTGCGCCAAAGTTTGTGGATGATCTTCTCCCCCGTGGCGGGTTTTAACTCCGGGACGATCTGCCAATACTCGCTATCGATCGGCATATCGTCCTCAGAGTGCTGCACCCAGATGACCTCCGTGTTAGCAGAACGTGCCTGATCAACGAGCGTGGCTATGCGCCCGACCACTTCGTTTCGGTCTCTCGAATAATCGACAACGCCATTTTGCACATCGATGACCATCAGAGCCTTCTTGGAACGATCTGGATATGCGCTCATCGCGTCCTCTGCCTCAATTCCGAATTTACAATTCCACAGAATCCTATCGAATGAGTGTTTACTTACTTCATGACGCTCACACGACGGGGGTTCATAACGACCGGAGCGCTAGCCGTTGTCGCGTCGGTGGACCCTCTTAAGGCAGCGGCCCTCTCTCCCTTGCCTCTAAAGAACGGCGTCGATATCTCGTGGTTGCCGGATGTTGAAGCCGCAGGCGGCCACTTCTACACGGCGCAGGGTCAACGAATCGACGGCATCGCCCTCTTGAAACTCAATGGAGTCAAAATTGGACGCATTCGAGTATTTGTAAATCCCACAACTGCCAACGGAAACCTTGACCGAGCGATCGCCCTCGCTAAACGATTAAAAGCGCATTCGATGGAGGTCTGTGTCGATCTGCACTACTCCGATGGCTGGGCAGATCCAGGTGCGCAGACGACGCCTGTCGAGTGGCCCACGAATATCGGCGATCTACAAACTCAAGTAGCTACCTATACAACTACAACCCTGCAGAAGTTCGTGAAGGCAGGTGTCATTCCCCAATGGATTCAAATCGGCAATGAAATCTCTAATGGATTTTTGTGGCCCCTCGGGAGGATTACAACTGGCACGGAGGAAGAGTGGCAGAGTTTCGTAGCCCTTCACAACGCCGCGACTACATCCCTAAGACAAGTTTTGCCCCACGCCAAATCGGTCATCCACTTAGATTGCGGCGCGGATCCCAATCGAGTCAGATGGTGGTTCACCGATGCAATGGCACACGGACTGGCTAATTTCGATCTCGTCGGTCTCAGTTACTACTGCCAGTGGCAGGGCTCACTCGATGGCCTTTCGCAAGCTCTCCAGGTAGTAACAACAGAACTCAAAAAGCCGGTTTTGATTGCCGAGACGGCATATCCCTGGACCTCACAGAAGTTTGGCAACGATGTTATAGACACATCCACCGCAAAACTGGCGGGCTATCCACAATCCCCACTCGGTCAGCGGGACTACGTCGTCTACCTCAAGAATCTGTTGCGCGCACAACCGGGAACATTAGGAGTGGGTCTTTGGTGGTGGGAAGGATTAGCGACCCGAGTCCAAACTTCTGGATCGCAAGACTTGTGGAATGGCGGAATGGCCAACTCTGCCCTCGTAGACACGAGCGGCAGGGCGCTACCTGCTCTAAAAGCCTTTAATCTCTAGGGGGCGCGGACTTCTTCTTTTTCTTTGGAGCTGGCAACTCCGCGGCTGTGAGTTCCACAAGTTCGTGGAGCCATGCAGTTTCTTTTAATTTCGCTTTCGAGATAGTGAAGGCAGGTTTTGCACCGGGATAGGGGAAGCCTTTGCCGATTCGCCCTGCAATTTCACTACCTGCCGCAGTCACCCTAATGAAGAATGTGTTGTCACAAATCAATCCGAACATCTTTCCCTTATAGAAGAGTCCGTACTCCCCGAACATCTTGCGTGCGTCAACGTTGAGGGGCTCAAGTGCCTCTAGAACCTGCGCAACAAATTTTTGGTCAGATGCCATTTACAAACTCTAATTGAGAAGGCGGTCAAGAGAAATACTTGCCTACTTCTTCTCTCGCCATTGATTGGCACGAATATTTTGAGCTGCGAGAGCGGCAGTCTCGTTAATTCGCTTTTCGCGGGTGGCAGGAGACTTAGCTTCCGCAATCCAGACGAGTATCGCCTTGCGAACTCCCGGAGGAAATGCTTCAAAGTTCTTCTTGGAACCTCCATACTTTCTAAAAGCCGAAAGCAGATCCTGCGGGATTTCCTGAGTTTGCGCTCCGTCGAGTTTGTTCCAACTCCCATCAGCCTTGGCAGCATCAATCAACTTCATGCCTGCCGGTGTCATTTCACCCGAAGCGATCAACTCCTTTATTCGA
>Ga0208507_1000138_pt1 | contig 55331 bp, 52 predicted proteins | sample CryBogCBH12Aug01_FD_184626 | JGI IMG/M metagenome (GOLD analysis project Ga0208507, IMG submission 184626) | Freshwater microbial communities from Crystal Bog, Wisconsin, USA - CBH12Aug09.1 (SPAdes) (version 2) | ecosystem: Environmental > Aquatic > Freshwater > Lake | place: Crystal Bog...
CAGGTCCGCCGCGGGGTCGGCACTGTCGGCCAGGCGCGCGTCCACCATGGGCGTGTGCACGGGCCCGGGGGCGAGGGCATTGCACCGGATGCGCCGGGGGGCCCACTCCAGGGCCAGGACCTTCGCCAGCATGTGCACACCGGCCTTGGCCACGCTGTAGGCGGCGCTGTCGGGGATGGCGCGCAGCGCGATGTTGGAGCCCACCAGCACCACGCTCGCCCCCGGCTTCAGCAGCGGCCCGAGGTGATGCGCCAGCAGCCAGGGGCCGCGCAGGTTGGCGGCGATCATGGCGTCGAAGGCCGCCACCGGCGTCGCCTCCACGGAGCCAGTGCTCAGCCCCCCGGCCGCCAGGAACAGGCCATCCAGGGGCGGACAGGTCCGCGCGAAGGCCCGGACGGCGGGCTCATCGGCGTGGTCCAGCGCCACACAGTCCGCGTCCGGCAGGGTCTCCTGGAGGGCCTCCAGGCGGCGGCCCAGGGGGAGCACGATGGCCCCGCGATCCCGGAACAGCCGGGCCGCGGCGCGACCGATCCCACTGCCGGCGCCGGTCACCAGGATCCGCTTGCCGGCGAGGTCGGCGCCCATCAGGCCCGACCCTCGGGGTGCGCGGCGGCCCACTGGATGAGGTGCTTGGCCATGCGCCGGTCCTCGCCATTGATGTGCTTGACCAGCCAGTCCGTGAGGAAGTCCACCACCGCGTCCGTGACCACCTTCGGATCGAGCCGGTTCTGGGCGATCAGGGTGGCGACCCGCTGGCGCATGTCGTCATGGATGGCACGGTGGCCGGCGAGGCCCGCATAGCCCGCAGCCTCCATCTTCCCTTCCTCCAGCCGGAAGTGCTGCTCCACGTAGACGGCCAGGAAGTCCAGCAGCGCCGGGATCCGGCGGTCCACGTCGTCGAGGTGGACGGCCTCCATGATCTCCTCCACCTGGCAGAGGAGGGACTGATGCTGCTCATCGATCAGGTCGATGCCGGTGTTCCACTCGGGGTTCCAGACCAGCAGGCTCATTTGGGCACCTTCGGCAGTGGGGACTCTTGGCGGAGGGACGCAGTGCTGGACAGGGCCGGCTCCTAGCGGGAAGGGGGCTGCGCAGGCACCACCACACCGCCGCTGACCGCCCAGGTGAGGGCCTGGTCCGGGTTGATCGGGAGCGGTGTGACCTTGGCGGCCGCCAGCATGATCACGTAGCCGGACGTGGGGTTGGGCGCGGTGGGGACATAGACCGCGACCATCTCCTGGCCTCCCGGGACTGCCCAGGAACAGTCCCGACTGGCCACGAAGCCCAGGGTGTAGGAGCCGGGATGGGGCCACTCCACCAGCACCACATCCTTGAAGCTGCCCCCCTGCCCCGACTGGATCGCGCCCATGAGCTGGCGCGTGGCGCCGTAGATGGACTTGACCAGGGGGACATGCATCATCAGCTCGTCGAGCCAGGCCAGGAGCTGGCGGCCGACATAGTTGCCCACCAGGGCGCCGACGGCGACGAGCAGCAGCAGGGTGGCCAGGGCGGAAAAGAGGGCGAGCCCCCAGGTCGGCGGATCCGGCATCTGCAGCTGGTGGGCCAGCCAGGTCAGGGGACCCCGGAAGACATCCAGCAGGGAGTTGAAGATGCCCTTGAGGATCCAGAGCGTCACCACCATGGGCAGCAGCGTAAAGAGGCCGGCGAGCAGGTATTTGCGGATCATTCGTCACCCTCGGGCCCGGTCAGGTGACCGTTCTCAGCCATGATGCGGGGGCCCACCACCTTCCAGAAGCCCTGGAAGTAGGTGATGGCGCTCCAGATGGCCAGGATCACCGCGCCCCAGAGCAGCAGGATGCCCATGCCCCAGAAGAAGGTGTAGGGCCGGTTGAGCTGGATGAAGAAGGCGAAGATCTCGTAGCGGGTCCACTGGTAGAGCCAGTAGTCGAGGCGGGGTCCGAGGATGAGGCAGGAGATCGCGGCCACCTGGAAGCCCATCTTCCACTTGCCCACGGTGCCGGCGGGGATGGTGAGTCCCTCTTCACTGGCGATGCCCCGCAGTCCCGTGACGACGAACTCCCGGGCCAGGATGATGAAGGTCATCCAGGCGGGCGCCAGGTTCAGCTCCACCAGGCCCATCAGGGCCCCGGCCACCAGCAGCTTGTCCGCCAGGGGATCCAGGAGCTTGCCCAGGGTCGTCACCTGCTTCCAGCGGCGGGCCAGGTAGCCGTCCAGCCAGTCCGTGATGGAGGCAATCCAGAAGACGACCACGCCGATGACCTCATGGTTCGTCACCTTCGTCATGAGGACGACGACCAGCACCGGCACCATGAGGATGCGGGCGATGGAGAGGAGGTTGGGCAGGTTCATGGGGCGGACACGGGCTCCGCTTCCAGCCTACAGCACGGTCAGCCCGCCGCGCGAAAGGAGCTTCTGCCAGCCTTCGTCGGGCACCTGGTCGAAGCTGGTTGGCCCCTGGCCACTGTGGGCGAGGCTGGCGGCGGAGACATGGACGGGAATGCCCCGGCCCCGGAGGCCCTCCAGGATCACCACGGCGCCCGGGTCCTCCAGCAGCTCCACGGCCTGGTGGGCCAGGCAGACCCAGGGCGTGCCGACTTCCAGCAGGGCCAGGGTCTCCAGCAGGAGGCGCCGGCCCAGGGCGCGGTCCCCGGGGGCGAAGGCGCTGCGCAGCAGCAGGACGGGGAGCCGGACGGGCTGGACGGGCTGAACCACCGGCGCGGGGCGCTGGGCCTGGGCCAGCTGCAGCTCCCAGGGGTTCCCGGTGCGGACCACCCGGACGATGCGGCCCTGCTTCTCCAGGAAGCCCACGACGTTCATGCGCAGCAGCTCCTCCTCGCCCAGGATGCGCATGGGCTCGCCCGGGTGCTCCGCCAGGAGGGCCCGGAGCTCCAGCAGGGCCTGGAAGACCGTGACATCGAGCAGCTCGAGGGTCAGCATATCCATGGGAGGGAACCTTTGCGTGCCAGTTGAACACCTGGATCCGCTGGCGTTCAAGAGCTGGCTTCGCGCCGAGGCTCTTTCCGCGGGCTTCGCCCAGGCGGGTTTCGCGCCCTGCGACCCCTTCGAGGCCGAGGCCGCGCGGCTCGCAGCCTGGTTCCAGGAGGGCCGCGGGGCCCTGCTGCCCTACCTGGAGCCCGCCACCCTGCTCGACCCGCGGTCGGTCTTCCCACCGGCCCGCACGGCCCTGGTGGGGTTCTTCCCCTATGCCCGGCCCGAGGCCGTGCCCGGCGCCGCCCCGGGCAGCCTGAAGCTGAGCCGCTACCTGTGGGGGCCGGACTACCACATGCTCCTGAAGCCCCGCCTGGCCCGCCTGCTGGAGGCCGCCCAGGCCCGCTGGCCGGGGCTGGAGGGGCGGGTCTGCGTCGACACGGCCCCCCTGCTGGAGCGCCAGTTGGCCGCACGGGCCGGGCTGGGCTGGCAGGGCAAGCACACCCTGCTCATCGCCGGGAAGGAGGGCTCCTGGGGCTTCCTGGGGGTGCTGCTGCTCTCCGTGGCCCTGCCGCCGGACGAGCCCTTCCCGGCGGAGCACTGCGGCAGCTGCACCGCCTGCCTGGAGGCCTGTCCCTCCGGGGCGCTGACCCCCTTCCTCCTGGACCCGGCCCGCTGCCTGACCACCTACACCATCGAGACCGAGGCCGAGCCCCCCGCGGAGGTGGCCGCGGCCCTGGCCGTCAGCCAGTGGGCCGCGGGCTGCGATGCCTGCCAGGAGGCCTGCCCCTGGAACCGGGCCCCGGTCTGGGGTGACCCGGCCCTCTGGGGCGGTCCCAGCCCCCTCCACACCCGCCCCGCCGGGGAGCTGCCCCGGGGCGCCGCCCAGTGGCGAAAGCTCACCCGGCGCACCGCCCTGAGGCGCGTCCGGGACCGCCACTGGCGGGCCACCCTGGGCCGGATCGAGATATCCTAAATTTTCATTGGTAGTTTTCGGCTTTTTTTTCTATAAACAAACTTCCGGCCGAAGGTGGCCGCCCCGATTCGAGGAGGCCCCTGGAATGCCCATGAAGCACTGGACGGTCCAGGACGCGACATCCCTGTATGGCGTGAAGGAGTGGGGGAACGGCTATTTCGGCATCAACGCCAAAGGCCACCTGGAGATCACCCCCACCCAGGACGACACCCTCAGCTGCGATGTCTACGAGATCGTCCAGCAGCTCAAGAAGAAGGGCCTGCGGACCCCGCTGAACCTGCGCTTCCCCCAGGTGCTCGCCCACCGCGTGGTGGAGGTCAACGAGGCCTTCCGGCGCGCCATCAACGAGTTCGGCTACGAGGGCGGCTACCAGGGCGTCTACCCTGTGAAGACCAACCAGACCAAGGAAGTGGTCGAGGAGATCGTCCGCGCCGGCAACAAGTACCACTACGGCCTGGAGGCGGGTTCCAAGCCCGAGCTGATCATCGCCCTCAGCCTGGACCTGCACCCCGAGGCCCTGGTGCTCTGCAACGGCTACAAGGACGAGTCCTTCATCCGCATGGCCCTGCTGGCCCGCAAGGCCGGGCGCAAGGTGGTCATCACCGTGGAGAAGATGACCGAGCTGCCCCTGATCCTCAAGGTGGCCAAGGAGCTCAAGGTCGAGCCCCTCATCGGGCTGCGGGCCAAGCTCAACGCCCAGGGCTCCGGCAAGTGGGAGACCAGCGCCGGCGACCACGCCAAGTTCGGCCTCACCACCCGGGAGATCCTGGACGCCATCGAAGTGCTGGAGAAGCGCGACCTGCTGGACTCGGTCATCGAGCTGCACTTCCACATCGGCAGCCAGATCACGGACATCCGCAAGATCAAGTCGGCCATGAAGGAGGCCACCCGCATCTACGCCAAGCTGCGCAAGCTGGGCGTGCCCATCCGCTACCTCAACGTGGGCGGCGGCCTGGGCGTGGACTATGACGGCAGCAAGACCACCTTCAGCAGCTCCATGAACTACACCATCTCCGAGTACGCCGCGGACGTGGTCTACACCACCAAGGACATCTGCACCCAGGAGCAGGTGCCCATGCCGGACCTGCTCAGCGAGTCCGGCCGCGCCATCGTGGCCTACCACGAGGTGGTGGTGGTGGACATCATCGGCCTCATCGACACGACCCACACGAAATACACCGTCACCCTCACGGGCAACGAGCCCCAGATCCTCAAGGAGCTGGCCTACACCCGGGACAACATCTCCATCAAGAACTTCGCGGAGATGTACCACGACGCCATCACCCAGAAGGACGAGATGCTCACGCTCTTCAACCTGGGCTACCTGGGTCTGGAGGACCGCAGCAAGGGCGAGACGCTGTTCTGGGAGGTCTGCCGCAAGCTGTCCCGCATCCTGAGCAGCAAGAGCCTGAAGTACGTGCCCGAGGAGTTCCAGGACCTCAACAAGAGCCTGGCGGACAAGCTCATCGCGAACTTCAGCATCTTCCAGTCCATGCCCGACCACTGGGCCATCGAGCAGCTCTTCCCCGTGATGCCCATCCACCGCCTCAAGGAGAAGCCGGGCCTGTCCGCGACCCTCTGCGACATCACCTGCGACAGCGACGGCAAGATGGAGAAGTTCATCGACCTCAAGGACGTCCGCGACGAGATCCCGCTCCACGAGCCCCGGGGCGGCGAGTCCTACTATGTGGCCTTCTTCCTCACGGGGGCCTACCAGGACATCCTGGGCATGCGGCACAACCTCTTTGGCGCCCCCAACGAGGCGCACATCATGGTCCACGAGGACGACACCTTCAAGATCCAGCACATCGTCAAGGGCGACACCGTGGACCACGTGCTGCGGAGCGTCCACTACGACCCGGACGTGCTGATCCAGGGGCCCCAGACCAAGCGCAAGGCCAGCGCCAAGAACGATGCCGCCGAGGCCCTGCGGACCCTGCTCACCGAAGAGCGGAAGCTGCACACCTACCTCGAGATCTGAGCCGAGGCCCACCCCCGGGAGGGTCGGAAAAAGAATAGTGGCTCCGATTCATGCCCTGGGCCCGGATGCCGAAGGGATTGGGAGCACTCAGCCGCCCTTCATCTCCATTGACCGGGAACGCATGCCTTCTGGAACCGCCCCTGCTCCGCGCCACCGGGCCCCCTTCTGGCTCCTGGGCCTGCTGGGCTTCGCCCCGCTCTACATGGCCTGGCTCGCCACCTATCCGCAGCCCACCAGCGGACACCGCATCCTGGAGATCGGCTACCTGACACTGCTCCAGGGCGCCACGGCCTGGACCCTCTGGAAGGCCTCGGCCCGGCCGGACCTGCCGGAGGGCTACCGGGAGGCCACCCGCTGGCTGGCTCTGGCCCTGGTGATGTCGTTCGCGGCGGGCCTGCTGTTCCCCTTCACCACCACCCTGCCGGGCCAGCTCGCCAACCTTGGCCTGGTGGACATCTTCTACCTGTCGGCCTACCCCCTCACCTTCCTGGGCCTCTACCGCCTGCCCAAGGCCAGCCCGCCCCTGCCCGGCTTCTGGCGGGTCATCCTGGACAGCGCCGCGTTCGTCGTCGGGGTCGGGGCCCCCATCTGGGTCTTCGTGGTCCAGCCGACCCTGCACCGCTCGCTCAACCTCGCCTCCATCCTCAGCGCCGCCTACCCGCTCATGGCCTTCCTGGGGGTGATGGTCCTGAACAAGGTCCTGCTCCAGTCCGTGCCCTTCCCTTCGCGGCTGGGCATGAACCTGCTGCTGGCGGGCCTGGGCATCTCCTGGCTGGTGGACCTGGTCTTCGCCATGGAGATCGCCCAGGCCATGCAGTCCGGCATCCGCTACTGGGTGAACATCGGCAACGCCCTCTCCCTGCTGCTGTGTCTGGCCGGGAGCTGGCGCATCCGGACCGACACCGCGCCCGCGCAGCCCCTCCGGCCGGCGACGGTGAGCCCCGTGCCCCTGCTCACCATCCTGTTCGTCTCCATCGGTCTGGCCTACCTGCTCCTCCATGGCTCGGTGGATGCCGCCACCGCCCAGAAGATGCTGGTCGGGATCCTGCTGCTCATCGTGGTCCTGCTCTTCCGGGAGTCCCTGGCCCTGCGGGAGACCGCCCGGCTCGCCGCCGAGGCCGCCACCGCCCAGGTGCAGTCCCGCTTCGGGGCCCTGGTCCGGCACTCCTCGGACCTGGTCCTGCTCCTGGATCCCCAGGGCACCGTGAGCTTCGCGAGCCCAGCGGCGATAAAGGTGCTGGGCCTCGCGCCCGAGCAGCTGACCGGCCAGCGCCTCACCGGTCTGCTGCACCCCGACGACGCCGCCACGGCCGCCACCTTCCTACAGGCGCTCCTCCGGCAGTCCGAGCCCCTCCTCCACCAGTGCCGGCTGCGCCACACGGATGGCAGCTGGCGGATCCTCGAGATCTCGGGCAGCGATCACCTGGCCGACCCGGCCGTCCAGGGTCTGGTGCTGAACGCCCGGGACATCACCGAGCGCCACCGCTTGGAGGACCAGCTGCGGGAGGCTCAGAAGATGGAGGCCGTGGGCCGCCTCGCGGGCGGCATCGCCCATGACTTCAACAACCTGCTGAGCGCCATCCTGGGCAACGCGGAGCTGGCGGAGTCCCACCTCCCGGAGGGCCATCCCGCGGCGAAGGACCTGCGGCGGGTGTACGGGGCCGCCACCCGTGGCGCCGTGCTGACCAGCCGCCTGCTCTCCTTCTGCCGCCAGGACTCGCCCCAGTCGACGACCATCGACCCGGGGGAGCTGATCTCGGGGGTGGCACCCCTGCTGGAAGGCCTCCTGGGCGAGCAGGTCCGCCTGGTGCTGGACCTGGACCCCCAGGCCTGGTCCATCACCATGGATCCCAACGAGCTGGAGCAGGCCCTCCTGAACCTGGCCGCCAACTCGCGGGACGCCATGCCCGAGGGCGGAAAGCTCACGCTCCGGCTCCACAACCAGCGGCTCCAGGAGACCATCATCACTCCCTACCTGCCCATCGCCTCCGGGGAGAGCGTGATCCTGGATGTCACGGACTCGGGCACCGGCATGGACGAGGCCACGCTACAGCACCTCTTCGAGCCCTTCTTCACCACCAAGCTCCGCGGCAAGGGCACGGGGCTGGGCCTGGCCTCGGTCTACGGCCTGCTGAAGTCCGCCCAGGGCGGCATCGACGTCTGGTCGAAGCCCGGCGACGGCACCACCATCCGCCTGGTCTTCCCGCGCTCCACGGCGCCGGTGGAGGCGCCGGCCGCGCCCAGCGGCCCCGAGGCCCTGCGCGGCAGCGAGACCATCCTGCTGGTGGAGGACGAACCCGCGGTTCGGCAGTCCATCCAGGGGAGCCTCATGGCCAACGGCTACAAGGTGCTGGCGGCCCAGGACGCCGACGAGGCCCGCTGGATCTTCCGGGGCAACCCCGCCGCCATCGACCTCCTGCTCACGGACGTGATCATGCCCGGCGACAGCGGCCCCGTCCTGGCCGCGGACCTGGTGGCGTCGCATCCCTCGCTGCGGGTGCTCTACATGTCCGGCTACACCGCCAATGAGCTGGGCCCCCACGGCCTGGCCCGGCCCGACGCGCCCCTGGTCCGCAAGCCCTTCACGGTGGCCCAGCTCACCCACCGCCTCCGCGGCATCCTGGCCGGCCCGCCGGGACGGGTCTGATCAGCCGCCCAGGTAGTGCTCGGCCACCTTGGGATTGGCCAGCAGGCTGGCGCCGGTATCGGCGAGCACGACCTGGCCGGTCTCCAGGACGTAGCCCTGCGCGGAGATCTTCAGTGCCTGGCGGACGTTCTGCTCCACCAGCAGGACCGTCAGGCCGTCGCGGTTGATCTCGACCAGGGTGCGGAAGATCTCCTGCACCATGAGGGGGGCGAGACCCATGGAGGGCTCGTCCAGCAGCAGCAGCCGGGGCTTCGCCATGAGGGCACGGCCGATGGCCAGCATCTGCTGCTCTCCGCCGGAGAGGTTGCCCGCGTGCTGTCGGGTGCGCTCCTCCAGCAGCGGGAAGAGATGGAACACCCGCGCCAGGCTGTCCGCCACGCCGGCCCGGTCCCGGCGGGTATAGGCCCCCAGGTCCAGGTTCTCCCGCACCGTGAGGGTGGTGAGGATGGCCCGCCCCTCGGCCACCTGGACGATGCCCCGCCGCACGATCTGGTGGGGGGCGAGGCCCGTGATGTCCTCGCCCGCGAAGCGCACCGAGCCGGCCTTGGGGCGCAGCAGGCCCGACAGCGCCAGCAGCGTGGTGCTCTTGCCCGCGCCGTTGGCGCCCACCAGGGCCGTGATCTGACCCTCCTGGAGCTGGAAGGAGACGCCCTTCACGGCGTCGATGTGCCCGTAGGCCACCGCGAGGTCCTGGACCTCCAGCAGGATGCTCATGGCAGCACCTCCGCCTCGTCGCCGCGGCCCAGGTAGGCCTCGATGACCTCGGGGTTGCTGCGGATCTCCTCCGGCGCGCCCTCGGCGATGATCCGGCCGAAGTTGAGCACCGCGACCCGGTCGCAGAGGCTCATGACGAAGCGCATGTCGTGCTCGATGAGGAAGACGCCGTAGCCGCGGTCGCGGATGTTCCGGATCTCCTCCATCAGTACCGCCTTCTCGGAGGAGTTCATGCCGGCCACGGGCTCGTCCAGCAGCAGCAGCTTGGGCTCGGTGGCCAGGGCCCGGGCGAACTCCAGCTTGCGCTGCTCGCCGTAGGAGAGGTTGTCGGCGGTGGCCTCCGCCTTGTGGTCCAGCTTGACCCAGGAGAGCAGCTCCAGGGCCCGCTCGCGGGAACGCCGCTCGGCGTCCCGGAAGGAGGGCAGCGCGAAGAGGGCCGCGACGCCGCTGTAGCTCGTGAGGTGGTGCCGGCCCACCATGACGTTCTGCAGCAGGGTCATGTCGGGGAAGAGGCGGATGTTCTGGAAGGTGCGGGCAATGCCCAGCCGGGTGATGCGGTGGGGCGCGATGCCGGCGAGGTCCTGGCCCTCGAAGCTGATGGTGCCGACCGAGGGCCGCAGGAGACCCGTCACCAGGTTGAAGACCGTGGTCTTGCCTGCACCGTTGGGGCCGATGAGGGCGAAGATGGCGCCGCCGGGCACCTCCAGGTTCACGTCGTGCAGGACCTGGAGGCCGCCGAAGTGTTTCCCGACGCCGCGGATGGACAGCATGCTCATGGCTTCCCCTCCCGGCGGGTGCGCCAGGCGCGCAGCAGCTGGCCGAGGCGGCGGGAGTCCCACAGGCCCGTGGGGAGGAACAGCACCACCCCGATGAGGATCAGGCCGTTCACAGCCAGCCGGTAGGCGTGGAGGAAGCGCAGGAGCTCCGGCAGCAGGGTGAGGATGCTGGCCCCCAGCACCGGGCCGATGAGGCTGGAGATGCCGCCCAGGATGGTCATGGTCAGGATGTCCACGGCATTCTCGAAGCCGTATTCCCGTGGGCTGATGAAGAAGGTGGCGTGGGCGTTCAGGGCCCCCGCGAGCCCCGCCAGCACGGCCCCGAGCGTGAAGGCCGCGAGCTTGTGCCCCTCCACGTCGATGCCCATCATGCGCGCCGCCACCTCGTCCTCCCGGATGGCCTCGAAGGCCCGCCCCATGCGGGAGCGCCGCAGGCGCGCCAGGACATAGACAGCCGCCGCGAGGATCAGGAGGATGTGCCACCAGGTCGTGAGCAGCGGGATGCCGTTCAGACCCTCGGGGCCGCCGGTGATCTCCAGGTTGAGGACGAGGATGCGGGTCACCTCGCCGAAGGCCAGGGTGGCCATGGCCAGATAGACCCCCGACAGCCGGAGCGTCGGGGCCCCGATGACCAGGGCCACCACCGCCGGCGCCATCGCGCCGGCCGCCAGGACCATGGGGAACGGCCAGTTCAAGTGCAGGGTCAGCAGCGCCGCCGTGTAGGCGCCGATGCCCATGAAGGCCGCGTTGGCCAGGGACAGCAGGCCGCAGGAGAGCGTCAGCCAGAGGGACAGGGCCAGCAGCCCGTGGATGCCCACCGTGAAGATCAGGGTGCTGTAGGTGGCCCAGAAGTCGGCGAAGGCTTCCATGTCAGGCCTTGCGCTCGAGCACGCGGCCGAAGAGGCCGGCGGGCCGCACCAGGAGGATCAGGAACAGCAGGCCGAAGGCCACGGCATCGCCCATCTGGGAGGACAGGTAGGCCTTGCTGAGCACCTCCGCGAAGCCCAGGAACAGGCCCCCGAAGAGGGCGCCGCGGATGTCGCCCATGCCGCCCAGGATGACCACCGCGATGCCCTTGTGGAGGATGGGCTGGCCCATCAGGGGCGTGACCGAGTTGAAGTTCAGGCCGATGAGCAGGCCGGCGACGCCACCCAGGGCCGCAGCGGTGAAGGAGGTGGCCAGGAACAGCCCCTCGACGTTGATGCCCAGCAGGGCGGCGGCCTTCGGGGACTCGGCGATGGCCCGCAGGGCCCGCCCCTGGCGGGTGTGGCGCAGCACCAGGAACAGGGTCGTCATGAGCAGGAAGGCGATGCCCACGATGGCCAGCTCCAGGGCCCGCACGTGCACGCTGCCGAAGATGAACTCCCGGGTGGGGAGCAGCTCATCGGGGAAGCGCTGGACCTCGACGCCGAAGAGCCCCTGGGCGGCGCTGGTCAGAACCGTGGTGGCGCCGATCGTGGCGATCATGGGGATCAGGTGCGGCGCGTGGCGGGCCCGCAGCCGCTTGAGGATCAGGGCGTCGATGGCCAGCCCCAGGAGACCGGACAGCAGCATGGCGGCCAGGATGCCCACGCCCAGGGGCGCCTTGAGCCGGGTCACCACGGTCAGGGCCGCGAAGCTGCCGGCCATGAACATGGCGCCGTGGGAGAGGTTGATGACCTCCAGCACGCCGAACACGAGCGTGAAGCCCAGCGAGAAGAGGGCGTAGACGCTGCCCAGGGTGAGGGCGTTGACGAGCTGTTGTTCGAGCATGGGGCCTGGGGGGAGCGCCTACTTGCCGGTGAAGAGCACGAACTTCCCGTCCCGGATGACGTAGATGAAGGGCTTCTGGTCGGCGTCATAGCCCGCGGGCTTGCCGTCCTTGCCCACCGCCTGGCGGAACTTGAAGGGGCCAGTGGCGCCGTTGATGCTCACCTTGGGCAGCGCGGTGTGGAGGGCCTCCCGGTCCGTGGCCACGTTGCCGGTGACCTTCACGGTCTTCAGGGCCGCGGCGGCGATGGTCAGGGCGTCATAGGCCTGGGCGGCGAACTGGTTGGGGTCGGCCCCGTACTTCTGCTTGTAGGCCGCCACGAAGTGCTGGTTGGCGGGGGTGGGGTTGGTGTTGGCCCAGGGGCTGCCCACGAAGGTGCCCTCGCCGGCGGTCTTGGAGACCTCGAACAGCTTGGGGGAGTTGAAGCCGTTGCCGCCGATGAAGGGCGCCTTCAGGCCAAGGCCGCGGGCCTGGACCATGAGGGTGGCCGCCTCCTCCGCGAGGCCGGAGCAGATCACGGCATCGGGGTTGGTGGCCTTGATCTTGGTGAGCTGGGCCTTGAAGTCCACGTCGCCCTTCACGTAGGTCTCGGTGGTGGTCACGGGGATCTTCTGGTCCTCCAGGACCTTCTTGAAGACGTCATAGCCGCTCTTGGTGAAGGCGTCGTCGTTGCCGTAGATCACGGCCACCTTCTTGATCTTGTAGTGCTTCACGGCGGTGCTCACCGTCACCGGCAGCACGTCGCTCTCCATCACCGAGTTGCGGAAGATGTAGGGGCCCATCTCGGTGATGCCGTTGGCAGTGTTGGAGGTGCCGAAGGCCACGACCTTGGCCGCGTTGGCCACGGGACCCGCGGCGAACATGGAGTTGGACAGCGTGGGCCCGAAGATCATCAGGACCTTGTCCTGGAAGATGAGCTTCTTGAAGACATTGATGGCCTCTTCCTTCTTGCCCTGCTCGTCCTCCACCACCAGCACAACCTTGTTGCCGTTGATGCCGCCCTTGGCGTTGATCTCGTCGGCAGCCAGCTGGAAGCCGTTGCGGATGGGCACCCCGTACTGGGCGGCGCCGCCGGTCAGGGCCTCGGCGATGCCGATCTTGAGGTCGCCCGCCATGGCGCCCGTGGTGATCAGGCCCAGGGCAGCCAGGTAGAGATGCTTGGTCACTCGGCTCATGACAGCCTCCTTGGATGTTGAACGGATCCACTTGCTGGACTGGATTGGTGGGGAAAGGATACCAACAGGAGCCGGGGTTTTCGAAACCCCTGGCCTCAATTGTCCCAATTACGGGGCAGTGCTATGTCCAGCGGGGCTCGGGCCGGCCCCGCCAGAGCCAGATGAGGTAGTCGATGTTCTTGGGGGCGGCCCCCAGGGCCCGGAGGCGGGCCAGGCACTGACCCCGGTGGTGCTGGCTGTGCAGGCACACCTGCAGCAGCGCTTCGGAGACCGGGACCACGCAGGGCGGGTCCGGGAACCAGGGGATCCGCACCGGACGGTCCAGGGCGGCCTCGTCCCACCCCGCTGTCAGGTCCGCGAGGATCCGGTGGGCGGCTACGCACCGGGCCTTCAGGGCTTCGAAGTCAGGCAGCGGGTGCTCCGGGAAGGCCACCAGTCCGCCCTGGAACACGGCCAGGAAGGCCTCCGTCGTGGCCACGGTGTGGTCCATGCGGGTCCGCAGGTCGGTGTCGGCCTGGGCCCCGGAGGCCTCCCAGGCCCGGAAGAAGACAGCGTCCGCCCACTCCTGGTGGCGGAGCAGGTCCTGCATTGAGATGGCCATGGGGACTCCGGGGATGGGGGACAGTTTAGTCCTGGGCTGTCGGGTGTCAGCTATCGGCTGTCAGCTGTCGGCCAAAGCGGAATCCGACCCACCCCACCGGCCCCGCGGCGCCCTCTTTCACTGAGAGCTGATAGCTGACAGCTCCCTACCCAAGGTCACCCTCCCCGGCCCCGGCGAATGCTCCCACAATGGGCGGAGACCATCCAGGGGAGGCACCAGTGGACATCCAGCGCGTCGGAATCGTCGGTTGCGGGCTCATGGGCTCGGGCATCGCCCAGTGCGCGGCGGAAGCCGGCTGCCAGGTGTGGGTGAAGGAGGCGGACGAGGCCTTCCTGGCCAAGGGCCTGGCCCGCATCCACAGCACCTGGGACCGGGCCGTGGCCAAGGGGAAGGTCACCGAGGACCAGCGTGGTGCCTGGAAGCAGAACCTCCACGGCACCCTCTCCTTCGTCACCCTCGCCGACTGCGACCTGGTGGTGGAAGCCATCCCCGAGCGCCTGGACCTGAAGCTGCAGACCTTCGCGGAGCTGGACCGGGTCCTGGGCCCCGCGGCCATCCTCTGCACCAACACCTCCAGCCTGTCCGTGGCCCAGATCGGGCCCGTGCTGGATCCCACCCGCCTGGGCCGCTTCGCGGGCCTGCACTTCTTCAACCCCGTCCCGGCCATGCCCCTGGTGGAGATCATCCGCACCCTGGCCACCACCGAGGAAACCCTGGCGACGCTGCGGGACTTCGTCCAGGGCCTCGGGAAGACCGCCGTCATGGCCCCGGACGCCCCGGGCTTCGTGGTCAACCGCCTGCTGGTGCCCTACCTGCTGGACGCCATCCGCTGTGCCGAGCAGCGGCTCGCCACGCCCGAGGACATCGACGCCGCCATGAAGCTGGGCTGCGGCCACCCCATGGGGCCGCTCCACCTGAGCGACTTCATCGGTCTGGACACCATGCAGAGCGTGGCGGAGGTCCTCTTCGACGCCTTCGGCGAGCCCCGCTTCAAGGCTCCCTCCCTGCTGCGCCAGCTGGTCGCCAGCGGCCGCCTGGGCCGCAAGACCGGCAGCGGGTTCTACCGCTGGGAGGGCGAGAAGCGCCTGGAGGCCCTGCCGCTCTGAACCGGAAGGGCCACCCCTGAGCCATACGCCGGCAGGCGGAAGCTGTCTGTGCCTCCGCGTCTCTGAAATTACTTGTTTTTTACAAGTATGCCGAAGATAGGGACAGGCCCCTGGCCCCGGTTGGCTGTAGCCTATCCGGATGCTGGACCTCCTGCTGATCCCCGCGGTGCTGCTGGTGGCCTTCGCGCTGCGGGCGGCGCGGCGCGGCGCCCACCGGCTGCACAGCTACCTCATGACCGCGGCCTTCACGGTGGTGGGTCTCCGGCTGGTGCTGCGGCCCCGGGCCTTCCCCCCGGGCCACCTCGAGCTGGGGCTGGCCGTGCTGGGCCTCGCGGGCGGCGCCATGATCCTGGGCCGCGGCGCCCTGGCCTGGCGCGAGGGGCGGAGCCGCAACCCCCAGGTCCCCCGCTTCCACCGCGCCCTGGGCAGCCTCACCCTCACCAGCTTCGCCCTGGCCCTGGTCTTCTGGCTGCTGCGAGACCGGGGCTGAGCGCTCCGATTCGAAAAAAGGATCTATGTAAGCCATGCGTCTCGAACGGTCTTCCCCGCCTCGGCATGCTTCAGCGCCTTGAGGCCGATGTCGTGCCGGACTTGCCGACCGGGCCAGCTGACGGCGGGGAGGGCGGCCTCGATGGCGGCGCGGGCGGCGGCGAGGTCCGGGGCGGAGGTGGCCAGGTTCAGGACGCGGCCGCCGTTGGTGAGCCACTGGCCGTCCTGCTGGCGGGTGCCCGCGTGGATGACGGTGACCTCGGTGCTGCCAATGCTGATGGGCACGCCTTTCTTGGCCCCGGCGGGGTAGTCCTCGGCGGCCAGCACCACGGCGATGGCGGTGTGGGGCTTGAGCTTCAGGTCCCGGGCCACCAGGCGGCCCTCGGCCACCTCCAGCAGCAGCGCGGCCAGGTCCTCGTCCAGCAGCTGCATCAGGACCTGGGTCTCCGGGTCGCCGAAGCGCACGTTGTATTCCAGGAGCTCCGGCCCCCGGGCGGTCCACATCACGCCCAGGAACAGCACGCCCCGGGCCGCCAGCCCGTCCGCCTGGAGGCCCCGCAGGGTGGGCTCCACCAGGCGCGTGCGCATGAGCTCGATGTCCTCGGGCCGCAGGAAGGGCAGCGGGCCGAAGGCGCCCATGCCGCCGGTGTTGGGGCCCTGGTCGCCGTCGAAGATGCGCTTGTGGTCCTGGCAGGCGGGCAGCAGGGCGTAGGCCGCGTGGTCCGCGTCCACGTCCACCAGCACGTGCAGGGACAGCTCCATGCCTACCAGGGGGGCTTCCAGGACGACGGTCCTGCTGGCCTCGCCGAACTGCCCCGCCAGGAAAGCCCGGTAGGTGGCCAGGGCCTCGGCCTCAGTGGCGGCCAGCACCACGCCCTTGCCCGCCGCCAGGCCGTCCGCCTTGAGCACGATGGGGTAGCCGTGGGACCAGCTGCGGATCAGGGCCTCGCCCGCGGCCAGGTCCGTCACGGTGTGGCTGGCGGCGCAGGGGATGTGGTGCCGCTCCATGAAGGCCTTGGCGAAGGCCTTGCTGCCCTCCAGGCGCGCTGTGGCGGCGTCATGGCCGAAGACCGGGATGCCGAGGGCCCGCACCGCATCAGCCACACCTGCCACCAGGGGCACCTCCGGCCCCGGCACCACCAAGTCGGGCCGGTGCGCGGCGCACCAGGAGGCCACGGCGGCGGGGCTCTCCAGGTCCAGGTCCACCCGGGCACCCAGCGCCGCCAGGGCATCGCTGCCCGGGGCCGTCGCCAGCTCCGCCCCCGCGGCCTTGAGCTTCAGGGCCAGGGCATGTTCCCGGCCACCGGAGCCGAGGAGCAGGATCTTCATGGGGACCTCCGGCTTCAGTATCCCTCAGGCCTGGTCAGACTGCCCAGGGAGCTGTCGGACACCAGGGTCAAGAATGCTCCCCGACACCGGGGAATCGGGTTAGCATGACCCCGCTCGGAGGTTTCCCATGGCCACCCTCACCCTGAACGGCACCCCCACCCGCACCTGTGGCGAGCTGCCCCTGCCGGGCCATGCCACCCCGCCCTTCACCCTGACCCGCAAGGACCTGAGCGAGGTCACCAGCGTGGACCTGGAGGGCCAGCGGGTGCTGCTGAGCATCTTCCCCAGCCTGGACACCGCCACCTGCGCCGCGAGTGTCCGCCGGTTCAACCGCTCCGCCGCGGACCTGGCCGACACGGTGCTGCTGTGCGTCTCCATGGACCTGCCCTTCGCCCAGTCCCAGTTCTGCGATGCCGAGCACCTGGAGCGGGTGGTGACCGCCTCGGTCTTCCGCCACCCGGAGTTCGGCCAGGCCTTCGGCGTCACCATCACGGACGGCCCTCTGCGCGGCCTGCTGGCCCGGGCCGTGGTGGCCCTGGACGAGAACGGCACGGTCCTGCACACCGAGCTGGTCACCGAGCTCACGCGGGAGCCGGACTACGACCTGGCCCTCCATGCCATCCGGAACCACCACCACCCGTGCCCCGAGGACGCCCAGGAATCCACGGAGTAGTTCTCGCGAGCTGTCCAGCGCGGCCCCTGGACAAGGGGGCATTTGGTTTTTTGACCAATATATAGCTTGATATTGCTGGTTGCGCCTGGTTAATTTCAGGCCATATTGAAAATGTTTGAGGTTTGCTTCCTTCATGACGATGACAACAGCAGGGAATCAGGCAGCAGCACCCCCAAAATGGGCAGTTGGGAGGCGGGAGATGACATCCTTCAAGGCCGAAACCGAGCTCAACCCCGAAGAAGGCCTCCGCCTCTTCACCCTCGGCGAGCTGGTGGTGGGCCAGGAGATGGTCGCGCGCCTCGATGACGCCGGGTTCTATATCCAGGAGCACGAGCTGCTGGATGCTGGCAGCTGGCCCCGCCGCAGCGGGCTGCCCGTGGTCAAGGTGAACGGAGTCCCGGGACTGTTCTTCAGCCCGCCCGAGGTCATCGCCTTCATGAACGCCTGGGTCGACAGCGCCGGGACGCAGCCGCAGGATGAGATCCCGAGGGTCTCCGGCGGGGACTTCGGCTGACCGGAGCCCCCGCCGGGGAGTCAGCCCTTCACGGCCAGGAGCCGGGCCCGGGTGTAGGGAATCAGGCCACCGGCGTCCATGATCCCCTTGCGGGCCGCGGGCAGCTTCACCTGGTCGAAGGCCCGGCCCGTGGTGCGGTTCAGCACCTGGTCGGCGGTGAGCTCGAGCTCATCGCCCTCGCTGGCCTCGATGCCGGGGCAGATGACCACCTGAAGGCCGAGGTTGATGCTGTTCTGCAGGAAGATCCGGGAGATGCTCCGGGCCACCACGGCGAGGTCGTGGCCCTTGAGGGTGGAGCAGGCCTGCTCGCGGCTGGAGCCGCAGCCGAAGTTCTCGCCGCCGACGATGACCGAGCCCGGCGGGAAGGCCTTGGCCTTCAGCTTGGCGTTGAAGTCCGTGCGATCGAAGAAGGCGTACTGCGGCGTCTCCGTGGGCAGCACCGTGGCCATGAAGCGGCCCGGGTAGATGTCGTCGGTGCTGATGTCGGGGCCGAGGGTGATGATGACCTTGGGCATGTCAGCTCCTCCTGGGATCGGTGATGACGCCGGTGATGGCCGAGGCGGCGGCCACCGCGGGGCTGCAGAGGTAGACCTCGCCCGTGGGATTGCCCATGCGGCCCTTGAAGTTGCGGTTGGTGGTGCTGAGCGCCACCTCGTGGTCCCCCAGGGCGCCCTCGTGGACGCCCAGGCAGGGCCCGCAACCTGAGTTCATCACCACGGCTCCGGCCCGCATCAGGTCGTGGACATAGCCCGCGTCCAGGGCCTTGGCGAAGATCCGGCTGGAGGCCGGGAACACCAGCATGCGGGTGCCCTCGGCCACCTTCTTGCCGCGCAGGATGTCGGCGGCCATGGCCAGGTCATCCAGCCGGCCATTGGTGCAGCTGCCGATGACGATCTGCTGGACCGCCGTCCCCAGCACGGCGCCCACGGGCTTCACGTTGTCCACCATGTGGGGGCAGGCGATCTGGGGTTCCAGCCGGGAGACGTCGACGGTCAGCACCCGGGCGTACTGCGCGTCCGCATCCGGCTGCACGCAGTCGATGGCGTCCGTGACGCCCGCCTCCTCGCGCAGGTAGCGGACCGTCTCCTCATCCCCGGGCACGATGCCCGAGGTGGCGCCGGCCTCGACGCTCATGTTGCAGATGGCCAGACGCCCGCTGGTGCTCATGCGGCGGATGGTGCCGCCGTGGAACTCCAACACCTTGAAGTTGGCGCCCTGGGCCGTGAGCTCGCCGATGACGCGGAGGATCAGGTCCTTGGCCCCCACGAAGGGCGGGAACTCGCCCTCCACCACCACCTTGATGGTGGCCGGCACCTCGATGTTCACGGCTATGCCCAGGCTCCAGGCCGAGGCCATCTCCGTGGCCCCCATGCCGAAGCTGAAGGCGCCCAGGGCACCGTGGCTGGTGGTGTGGGAGTCCGTGCCCACCACCACGTAGCCGGGCCGCACGTAGCCGAACTCGGGCAGGATCTGGTGGCAGATGCCCCCCACGTCCCCGCGCACGTCGTGGAACTTGGTGATGCCGTTGGCGGCCACGAACTGGCGGATCTTCTTCTGGTTGGTGGCGGTCTTCGGGGACTCCGCCGGCACGCGGTGGTCGAAGATGATGGCGACCCGGGAGGGATCCCAGACCTTCGGCGCGATCCCGGTGCCCTGGAACACCTCCTGGAACTGGTTGATGACCAGCGCCGCGTTCTCGTGGGACATGGCCAGGTCCACGCGGGGCTCCACCACGTCGCCCACGGTCACGGAGGGCCGGCCCGCCGCGCGGGCCAGGATCTTCTCGACAACGGTCATGCCCATGAATGCCTCCTCAGATGACGCCTCGGGACTTCAGGTCGGACTGCTCGGCCTCGGTCAGCCCGAGGGCCCCGTAGACCCGCTGGTTGTGCTCGCCCAGAGTCGGCGGCGGGGTCTCCACCGCGCCCGGGGTCTTCTCGAAGTGCGCCGTGAGGCCGAACACCTCGATGTCGCCGAACCCCGCCACCGGGACCTTGTTCAGCACCTTCCGGTGCTCCGCCTGAGGCTGCCGCAGCGCTGCTTCCAGGCCGAGAATCTCCCCACTCGGGACATCCTTCGCATTCAGTTCCCGGACCCAGAAACCGGTCGGTTTCTGGGCAAGTCGGGCCTCCAGAAGTGGCGTCAGCTCTCGGCGGTTCTTCTTGCGGGTGTCCCGCTCCTGGAAGCGGGGGTCCGTCCTCAGCTCCGGCAAGCCCAGCACGTCGCAGACCGCCTCCCACTGCTCCTGCTTGTTGGCGGCGATGTTGATGTGGCCGTCCTGGGTGCGGAAGGTGCCGCTGGGAGCGGCGGTGAAGTTATCATTGCCCATGAGCGTGGGCTGTTCGTGACCGATGAGTAGGTTGGCGGCCACCCAGCCCATGAGGGGCATGATGCTGTCCAGCAGCGCCACATCGATGAACTGCCCCTCGCCGGTGCGCTCCCGGTGGAAGAGGGCCGCCAGCACCGCGAAGGCCGCGTTGAGACCGCCCACGGTGTCGCAGACGGGAAACCCCGTGCGCAGCGGGCTCAGCCGCTCGTCGCCGTTCACGGCCATCTCGCCCGACAGGCCCTGGATGATCTGGTCGTAGGCGGGCTTGAGGGCATCCGGCCCGGTCTGCCCGAAGCCCGAGATGGCGCAGTAGACGAGGCGCGGGTTCAGCTCCGCCAGCACCTTGTAGCCCAGCCCCAGCCGGTCCATGACCCCGGGCCGGAAGTTCTCCACCAGGATGTCGGCGTCCTTCACCAGGCGCTTGAGGAGCTCCCGGCCCTCGGGCGACTTGGTGTTCAGGGTGATCGACTGCTTGTTGCAGTTCTGGGCAAGGAAGCTGGTGCCCATGAGCCGCTTGTTCAGCTCGGGCACGATGCCCAGCTTGCGGGCCAGGTCGCCGTCCTTGGGGTTCTCGACCTTGAGGACCTCCGCCCCCAGCAGCGCCAGGTGGAGCGTCGTGAACGGCCCCGACAGCACGTTCGTCAGGTCCAGCACCTTGATGCCTTCGAGGACCTTCTTAGCCATACCGCCCTTTCAACCTATCCAATTCTTCGCAGTGCGAATCGCCCGGGGCGATTCGCACTGCGAAGAATTGGATTCTGCGAAAAAGATCAACTGGTACATGGTCATGACTTGATGGGCCCGACCCGGTGGACGCGCCCGGGGAGGTCGCGGCCGAAGTGGGTGGCGACGTCGCGGGCCACGCCGATGAGGGCGGCGAGATCGATATCGGACCGGCGGCCCGCGCGCTGGAGGCCGTGGACCAGGTCCTCGGTGGCGACGTTGCCCGCGGCGGTCTTGGTGAAGGGGCAGCCCCCCAGGCCGGCGAAGCTGGTCTCGATGGCGGCGGCGCCAGCCGCCATGGCCGCGTAGACGTTGGCCATGCCCAGGCCGTAGGAGTCATGGATGTGGGCGGTGACCTCGGCGGCCCGGTCCAGCTCCAGGGTCTGCTCCACGTAGCGCCGGACCTGCTCCGGGTAGGCGTGGCCCGCGGTGTCCGCGAGGCTGATGCTGGTGAGTCCCGCCTCCAGATAGGCCGCCACGATGCCCAGGACTCGGTCCTCGGGGATGGCGCCCTCGAAGCCGCAGCCGAAGGCGCTCTGCACGCTGACCTGCACGCGGCGCCCGGCCTTCCGGGCCTCCTGGGCCATGGCCACGATGCGGCGCTGGGCATCCTCGGTGCCCATGCCCGTGTTCTTGCGGCTGTGGGTGTCCGAGGCGGAGACGCCCATGCAGATGAGGGGCACGCCCACCGCCAGGGCCCGCTCGAGCCCCTTCTCGTTCAGCACCAGGCCTGACAGGAGGGCGCGGGGGCTCTCCGGCACCAGGATCCGGAACAGCTCATCCGTGTCCGCCATCTGGGGCACCTTGTCGCCCCGCATGAAGGAACCCACCTGCACGATGTCCACGCCGGAGTCGGCCATGCGCCGGAGCCAGTCCAGCTTGATCGCCGTCGGCACCACCGCCGCCTCCGCCTGGAGACCGTCCCGGACACCGACTTCATGGATGAGAATCGCGCTCATGGCACCCTCACAGCTTGCGGGCGATGGCTTCGCCCATCTCCAGTGTAGTGGCGCTGCCGCCCATGTCGTAGGTGCGGACCTGGCCCTCGGCGATGACGGCGGCGGTGGCGGCCTCGAGGCGGGCGCCCTTCCCGGTCTCACCCAGCCAGTCCAGCATCATCTTCGCGGCCAGGATGGTGGCGATGGGATTCACCTTGTACTGGCCCGCGTACTTCGGCGCGCTGCCGTGGCTGGGCTCGAAGACAGCCAGCTTCTCGCCGATGTTGCCGGAGCAGCCGAAGCCCAGGCCACCCACCATCTGCGCGGCCAGGTCACTGACGATGTCGCCGAACAGGTTGGTGGCCACCATGACGCCGTAGCTCTTGGGGTTCTTCAGCAGCCACATGGTGATGGCGTCCACGTTGGCGTCATCCATGGCGATGCCCGGATACTCCTGCGCGATCCGCTTGCCGGTCTCCAGGAACATGCCCTCGGTGGCCCGCACCACGTTGGCCTTGTGGATGACCGTGACTTTGGGATAGCCGAAGGTCTTGGCGTACTCGAAGGCCGCGCGGATGATGCGGTCGCAGCCCTTCTGGGTGTTGATCTTGCAGGTGATGGCGAACTCGTCGCCGGGGACGTCGGCGAAGTGGGCGAAGGGCTTGCTCAGCTTCTTGAGGGTCGCCTTCAGCTCGTCGGGCACGGGGCTGAACTCCACGCCGGAGTAGAGGTCCTCGGTGTTCTCGCGGAAGATCACCAGGTCGATGCCGTCCTTGTAGTTCAGGGGGTTGCCCGGGTAGGCCTTGCAGGGCCGCAGGCAGGTGTAGAGGTCGAACATCTGCCGCATGCGGACGATGGGGCTGCGGTAGACGAGCCCCCTGCCCTTCAGCTCGGGCACCAGCTCGGCCTCGGCGTCCTTGACGGGCTTGGAGGTGATGGCGCCGAACATGGCGGCGTGGCTGGCGTGGAGCAGGTCGATGGTGCGCTGGGGAAAGGACTCGCCCTCCGTGCGCCAGAACTCCCACCCGATGTCGCCGTGGGTGTAGGTGGCGTCGAACTTCAGCGCGTCGAGGCAGATCTTCGCGGCTTCCATGACCTCGATGCCGACGCCGTCACCGGGCAGCCACGCGATGTTGTACTGGCTCATGATCGTTCCTCCGGGCAGGTCCACAGTGTCCCGGCGCCGACGCCAGGCCCGCCAATCATGCCCCCATCGTCACCTTCCAGCCCGGGAAGCCATCACAAATCCACCCGAAATCCCGCCCCTGCCGGGCAGGGGCCGACAGTTTGTAAAACCCGGGCTACTTGCAGGCGAGCCAGCTGGCGCCGGTGCGGACTTCGGCGGCGAGCCTGACACCAAGGGGACCCAGGTCGTCGGCGCCCTCCATGGCGTCCTTGAGCAGTGCCGCGGCGCGCTCCACTTCCTCGGGCGGGGCCTCCATGAGCAGCTCGTCGTGGACCTGCAGCAGCAGGCGCGCCCGCAGTCCCGAGGCCTGGAGGCTCCGGTGGAGGCGCACCATGGCCCGACGCATGAGGTCCGCCGCGGTGCCCTGCACGATGGTGTTCACGGCCTCGCGCAGGCCCTGGGCCTGGAACTGCTTGTTCGGGCTCTGCAGCTCCGGGATGCGGCGGATGCGACCCCAGTGGGTGCGCACGAGACCCTCGGCGATCGCCTGCTCCTTGGCGCCGGCGATCCAGGACGCCACCTTCGGCATGCGCTCGAAGTAGCGCTCGATGAAGCCCTTCGCCTCCTTCTGGGAGATGCCCAGGTTGGCCGCCAGGGCGAAGGCCCCCTGGCCGTAGAGCAGACCGAAGTTCACAGCCTTGGCCTTGCTCCGGTCGTCCGCGGTCACCTGGTCCATGGGCAGGCCCATGACCTCGGAGGCCGTGCGGCGGTGGATGTCCTCCCCGGCCTCGAAGGCGGCCAGCAGCACCGGATCCTGGGCCAGGGCCGCGGCGACGCGCAGCTCGATCTGGCTGTAGTCCGCGTCCAGCAGCACCCAGCCGGGCTCGGGCACGAAGGCGCCGCGGATGGCCCGGCCCTCCTCGGTGCGGATGGGAATGTTCTGCAGGTTGGGGTCGCTGGAAGCCAGCCGCCCCGAGGCCACGGCGGCCTGGTGCAGGCGGGTGTGCACCCGGCCCGTCACGGGGTTCACCATCTGCGGCAGGGCCTCCACGTAGGTGCCCAGCAGCTTCACCATCTGCCGGTGCCGCAGCAGCTCCCGGGCGATCTCGGCGCCCTGGGTCTCCGCCAGCTCCTGGAGCACGTCCTCGTCCGTGCTTGGGGCCTTGGTCTTCCCGGTGAACTTGACCGGCTTGTAGCCCAGCTTTCCGAACAGGATGCCGCCGAGCTGGGTGGGACTGTTCAGGTTGAAGGGCTCGCCGGCCAGCTCGAGGACTCTTCCCTCGGCTCGTTTCCGCTCCCCATGCATGCGCAGGGCGAGCTGGGCAAGGACATCCAGGTCCAGCCTCACACCGTGGGCTTCCAGAACCGCCAGAACTTCCACGAGAGGGAGATCCACCTCCTCGTAGAGACGTTTCAGCTGGCTGTCGGTGAGTTTCTCGCGCAGCTTGTCGCAGAGCTGCAGGGCCAGGTCCGCGTCCTCGGCGGCGTACTGCACCGCGGGCTCGAACTCGGCCTCGTCGAAGCGCTTCTGGCCCTTCCCCTTGCCGACGATCTCCTCGAAGGCGATGGGCTTCACGTCCAGGTGCCGCGTGGAGAGGTCATCCAGGTTGTGGCGCACGCCGCTCTCCAGGAGGAAGCTGAGCACCATGCTGTCATCCGCCAGTCCCGCCACCGGCAGGCCGTGGCGGGCCAGCACCTGCAGGTCGTACTTGAGGTTCTGGCCGCACTTGCGAACGGCCGGATCCGACAGCAGCGGCCGCAGCACCCGCCGCACCTCCCGGAAGGGCAGGTTCCGCGGATCCAGGTGGGGTGCCAGCTCCGTGAAGAAGGCTCCGGCCTCGCCCCGCAGGTCCAGCAGGCCCTCAGGCAGGCCGCTGTCCGGCAGCAGACCCGGCAGGGCGCCTTCCGTGTCGGCAGTGGCGGGCTTCAGGTGCGCCAGGGGCACATACAGGCCCGCGTTGGGCGCCCAGGCCAGGCTCAGACCCACGAGGTGGCCGCGGGTGGGATCGATGCTGGTGGTCTCGGTGTCGAGCCCGAAGCGGCCGGCGGCCCGGCAGGCGGCGACCGCGGCCTCCAGGTCCGCGAGGCTGGCCGCGGCCTGGTAGGTGCGGGCGCTGCCCGATTCCTGGGCGGTCTGGGTGAACTCCTTGGTGAGGCCCTGGAAGCCCAGGGCCTTGAAGGTCTCCCGGGCCTTGGCCTCGTCCACGCCGGGATAGGCGAGGTCCGCCGGATGCAGGGGCAGCTGCAGGTCCGTCACCACCGTGACGAGGCGCTTCGTGAGGTCGAGCCACTCCGCGGCCCGCTCGAGGCCTTCGCGCTGCTTGGGCTTCAGGTCGGCCTTGGCGGCGATGACCGCATCGAGGCTGCCGTGCTGCTCCAGCAGCAGGGCCGCGCCCTTCTCGCCGATGCCCGGCACGCCCTTCACGTTGTCCGAGGCGTCCCCCACCAGGCTCAGGAAGTCCACCACCTGCTCGGGCCAGACTCCCATGCGCTCCTTGACGCTTGCGCGGTCATGCCAGACCTCGCCTTCCTTGGTGTTGAGCACCTGGATGTGGAGGTCGTCATCCACCAGCTGCAGCAGGTCCTTGTCCGGGCTCACGATGACCGAGGGCAGGCCGTGGGCCGCGGACTCCCGGGCCAGGGTGCCCAGCACATCGTCGGCCTCGTAGCCGTGCAGCTCCACGATGGGAATGGAGAGGGCCTCCACCAGCTGCCGGATCATGGGGATCTGGGGGCGCAGGTCCTCGGGCATCTCCGCCCGGTTGGCCTTGTAGTCCGGGTAGAGCACGTGCCGGAAGGTGGGCTCCGGCGTGTCGAACACACAGGCGAGGTGCGTGGGCTTGTGCCTCTCCAGCAGCTGCAGCACCAGCCTCGTGAAGGTGTAGGCCGCCCCGTTCTTCAGCCGCGGATTGGCGAAGTAGGCCCTAAAAATGAAGGCGAAGGTATCGATGAGGTAGAGGCGGTCTTCAGGCATCCCCCCAGTCTGGCAGGGCCGCCGGGATTCAGGTTCCCGGGCCTGCCGTCGATAGGGAGGGATCCCTGGAGATTCCGTGCGCAACCGCCTTCTCATCCCTGCCATCTCGCTGATCCTGGCGCTGCCCCTGGGGGCCCAGCCCGCGGAGCGGGCCAAGGCCGAGGCCCTGGTGAAGGAGGGCATCGCCTTCATGAAGGCCAACAGCAAGGAGGCCTTCATCGCCGAGGTCCAGAAGGGGTCGGGCCGCTTCCACGCGAAACCAGGCAACCCTCTCTACCTCTTCGTTTACGACATGAACGGGGTGGTCCTGGCCCACGGGGCCGAGGCCAACCTGCTGGGCGTGAACCGGCTCAACGTCAAGGATCCCGACGGCAAGCAGTACATCAAGGAGAACATCGCCGTGGCCCAGAAGAAGGGCGGCGGCTGGTCCGACTACAAGCGCATGAACCCCGACACCCGGAAGATCGAGCAGAAGACCTCGTTCTGTCTGGCCGACAACGGCATCGTCGTGGGCTGCGGGATCTACAAGTAGCTCAGCCCAGCCGGTAGGCGCGGCGCAGGAGCCGCTCCCACCAGGCGGCGGGCAGCAGGGCCTTGAGCCGGCCCGCCCAGCGGGCGTCGTGGCCGATGACCACGCGCCGGGGCGGGACGGGAGCGTTCAGCGCGTTCAGGATGCGCCGGGCGCAGGGTTCGGCGTCCATGGCGTAGCGGTCGGCCCGCTCCCTCCGCACGGCCATGTGCCGGGCGAGGACCGGCTCCCAGCGGGTGCCCCGGGCCCGCTCCGGCAGGTCCCCCCACAGCCGGCCCATGGTCTCCCGGAAGGCGGTGCGGATGGCGCCGGGCTCCACCAGCACCACCGCCACCTCTCGGCCAACCTCCAGGCGCAGGCACTCGGCCAGGGCCACCACCGCGTGCTTGGAGGCGTTGTAGGCGCCCGCCAGGGGGATGGACAGCCGCCCCAGCATCGACGCCACCTGCACGATGCGGGCGTCGGGGGTGCGCCGCAGCAGGGGCAGGAAGGCATTGGTGACCAGCTGCAGGCCGATGACGTTGGTCTCGAACTGGGCCCGCAGCTCCTCGGCGCGCAGCAGCTCCAGGGGTCCCACCTGGCCGTAGCCCGCGTTGTTCACCAGGGCTTTCAGGTGCAGGTCCGCGCAGGCCTCCACCGCCGCCGCGATGCTGGCCGCGTCGGTCACGTCCAGGGCCAGCACCCGCAGGTCCTCCCCCGCTGGCAGGTCCGCGAGGGCCTCGGTTCGCCGCGCCGTGGCCACCACGCCCCAGCCCGCCGTGCGGCAGAGGGGCACCAGGGCCCGCCCGATGCCCGTGGAGCAACCCGTGATCAAGACCCAGTGACGCATAGGCATTCCATCTTTTCACATTATGAGAATCAGGGCGCCGCAAGCGCCCTGATTCTCATAGGCCGCCTGCGGCGGGAAAAGGCTTAGCAGACAATGGCCAGCAGACCCACCAGGTAGAAGCTGAAGTCGACGCTCAGCTCGAAGCGGTTGCGGCCCGTGGTGAAGCGCTCGTGGAAGAGCCAGAGGTAGAGCACCGGGTAGGCGGCGCAGAGGACCAGCACCAGGGCCGTGGCCAGGGGGTGCCCCTGGTTGCGGTTCTGGAAGGTGAGCCAGAGGGTGCCCGCCAGCAGCGAGCCCAGCAGCACCAGCAGGATGATCTTGGTGGCGGCCTTGCCCAGGAAGATCGGCAGGGTCTCCTTGCCGATGATCTGGTCGTTCTGCATGTCCCGGATCTCGTAGATCACCGTGCGGACGAAGGCTAGGGTCCCCACCAGGAAGGCCGCCGCGAAGGTCCGCAGGTCCCAGGCCCGGCCCTCCTGCCACACGGGGAGGAGGATCGCCACGCTGGCCAGGGCCAGGGACACCACTAGGTCCTTGGAGCCCGGGATGCTGCGCAGGCTGAAGACCCGGTCGCCCACCGGGAACCGGTGCTTGTAGAGGGCGCCGACCAGGCAGGCCGCGACGACCACCAGCAGCACCTTCAGTCCGAGGGTGGCCGCCAGCACCAGCGTGAGCCCCAGAGCCACCAGCGCTGAAGCCTTCAGGATCCGGTGGTTGCGCTCCAGGAACCGGGCCCGGGCGGGGCCCTTGGCACCCAGACCGAGCGGATCCATGAAGGGGCTGAGCAGGTACATGGCGATCACGTAGCTGGCCGTCAGGGCCGGATAGCGCCAGCCCAGGGGCAGGCCCAGCCACCGGTGGGCACCCAGGGTCATGAGGCCCGCGCCGATGGCCATGAGCGAGGAGCTGCCATAGGCCGCCTGGAGGAAGTTGCGCCAGCGGCTGGGTCCGTCCCCGATCTGCTCGAGGACGTCCACCACCTCGTCCACCAGCCAGGTGGGCGTGGAGGCGCCCGCCAGGACGCCGACGGTCTCCTTCCCGGTGAAGGCCGCGAGGTCCAGCTCCGCGGCGGTCTCCAGATACTGCACGGGCTTGCCGTGCTTCCGCGCCAGCTCGGCCAGGTGCTTGGTGTTGCTGGAGGCCTTGCCACCCACGACGATGACGGCGTCCACGGTGCGGGCCAGGCGCTCGGCCTCCTCCTGGCGGGTCCAGGTGTCCTCGCAGATGGTGTTCTCGAAGACCGCGTCCCCGGCCCGGGTCCGGAGGTAGTCCGTGATCTCGTGGTAGTCCTTAACCGTGAACGTCGTCTGGGCCACCACCAGCACCTTCTTCACCTGCTCGTCCGTGAGGGCTTCGGCCTCGGCCATGTTGGCCACGATGGCGCTGCCGCTCTCGGCGAAGCTGCGGTGGGCCACACTCTCCGCATGACCGTGGGTGCCCAGGATCACGGTGAAGTAGCCCTTCGGACTCCACTTCTTGATCTTGTGGTGGACCTTGGCCACCTCCGGGCAGGTGGCGTTGACGATTTTGAGCTCGCCCCGGGCCTGGCGCTCCTTGAGGCCGCGCAGGTCCTGGATGGGAATGCCGTGGGCGCGGATCACCACCGTGCCGTCCTGCACCGTCTCCGGGGTCTCGGCCACGGCCACCCCCCGCCGGCCGATGAGGTCCAGGGCCTGGGGGTTGTGGATGAGGGGCCCCAGGGTCTGCACCGTGCGCCCGTCGTTGCGCACCGAGGCCTCCAGCACCGCGTCCATGGCGCGCTTCACGCCCCAGCAGAAGCCCGCGGTCTTGGCGACGATCACTTTCATGGTGGCCCCGAATTCCCGACCGGTTTGGTCAGGTAATTCATCATAGCCACCTCGGGGGCCTGGCGCACCCGCGGGGGGATTGCGGGTTTGGACACCCTCTCTTGACTTAGTCCCAAATTGGGACTAGATTCTTGTCATGCGGTTGATCGCCCTGTCTACCTTGAAAGCATTCTGGGTGCGCCACCCGGACGCCAAGCAGCCGCTCCTGGCCTGGCACGAGCAGGTCAGGCACGCCGACTGGCAGTCTCCAACGGAAGTGAAGGCTGATTTTGCCAGCGCCAGCATCCTCCAGGATGGGCGCGTGGTCTTCAACCTCGCAGGCAACAAATACAGGCTCATCACCTGGATCAACTACCCCTACCGTGTGGTCTACATCAGATTCATCGGTAACCACCGCCAATACGAGCAGATCGACGCCCAGAACATCTAGGGAGGCCCCCATGGACATCAGACCGATTCACACCGAAGCCGACTACCGCGCCACCCTGCGCGAGATCGAGACCCTCATGACTGCGGCGGCAGGTTCGCCGGAAGGGGACCGCCTCGATGTGTTGGTGACCCTCGTGGAAGCCTATGAGCGAGCCCGCTTCCCCATTGAGCTGCCAGACCCCATCGAAGCCATCAAGTTCGTCATGGAGCAGCGGGGCCTCAGCCCCAAGGACCTGGAGCCTGCCATTGGGCGATTGAACCGGGTCTACGAGGTGCTGAACCGGACCCGTCCACTCACACTGGCCATGATCCGGAATCTCCACGCCACCTTCGGCATCCCTGCCGAAAGCCTGATCAAGAAGTCCGCGTGAAGGGAGGCCAGCCCATGAACGCCCCGCTGCCCGACAAGGACCTCCCGCTGATGGACGACATCCGGCTGCTGGGCCGGCTGCTGGGGGATACGGTGCGGGAGCAGGAGGGCGAGGCGACCTTCGAGCTCATCGAGCAGATCCGCCGGTGCGCGGTGCGCTTCCGCCGGGGCGGCGACCCCGCCGCCGTCAAGGAGCTGAAGGGCATCCTCCAGGCCCTCACGCCGGGTCGGGCCATCCTGGTGATCCGGGCCTTCAGCTACTTCTCGCAGCTGGCCAACCTGGCCGAGGACCAGCACCACATCCGCCGCTCCCGGGCCCACCGGTCCGACGACACCGCCCCCCGGCCCAGCTCCCTCGACCACGCGCTGGCGCAGGGGGCCGAAGCCGGGCTGGACGCGGCGGGCTTCAAGGCCTTCTTCGACGGCGCCCAGGTGCGGCCGGTGCTGACGGCCCACCCCACCGAGGTGCAGCGCAAGAGCATCCTGAACGCGCAGATGGAGATCGCCCACCTGCTGGAGGAGCGCGACCGCACCACTTCCACGCCCCGGGAGGCGGCCCTGCGCGACGAGCACCTGCAGCGGCAGGTGCTGCTGCTCTGGCAGACCCGGATGCTGCGCGCCCACCGGCCCGCGGTCACGGATGAGGTGGCCAGCGCCCTGTCCTACTTCGAGCGCACCTTCCTGCGCGAAGTCCCGGCCCTCTACGCGGACCTGGAAGACCGGCTGGCCCTGGATCCCGCCTGGGGCGACAGGGAGCTGCCGCCCTTCCTGCAGCTGGGCAGCTGGATCGGGGGGGACCGGGACGGCAACCCCTTCGTCACCGCCGAGGTGCTGGAGCGGGCGCTGCGCATGCAGTCCCGGACCATCCTCGACTTCCTGCTGCGGGAGCTGGAGAGCCTCGGCTCGGAGCTGTCCCTGAGCCTCCAGGTGTCCAAGGCCTCCCAGGAGGTCCTGAACCTGGCGGCCAAGTCCCCGAGCAGCTCGCCCCAGCGGGCCGACGAGGCCTACCGGCTGGCCCAGGCCCTCATCTCCGCCCGCCTCGAAGCCACCCGGCGCAAGCTGCTGCCCGGCGACGGCCCGGCCCCGGCCGAGGTGGTCACGCCCTATGCCTCGCCTGCGGAGCTGCAGACGGATCTGGACGTCCTGGACCACTCTCTGCGGGCCCACGGTGGCCGCCGCCTGGCGCGGGGGCGCCTGCGGGACCTGCGCCGCGCCGTGGCCGTCTTCGGCTTCCACCTGGTGCCCCTGGACCTGCGCCAGACCTCCGAGGTCCACGGCCGGGTGGTGGCGGAGCTGCTGGAGACCCTCCAGCCGGGCACCGGCTACCTGGCCCTGGACGAGGAGCAGCGCATCACCCTGCTGGCGGCGGAGCTGGCGAGTCCGCGCCCCCTGGCCTCACCCTTCCTGGCCTACAGCGAGGCGACCCAGGCGGAGCTTGGCCTCTTCCGCACCGTGGCCCGGGCCCAGCAGCGGCTGGGCCTGGCGGCCCTGCCCAACTGCATCATCAGCCACACCGAAGGCGTCTCGGACCTGCTGGAGGCCGCGGTGCTGCTGCGGGAGACCGGCCTGCTCCGGCCGGCGGAAGGGCGCCTGGACATCAACCTGATCCCGCTCTTCGAGACCATCGAGGACCTGCGCAGCTGCGGCGGCATCATGGACCGCCTGCTGGCCCTGCCCCTCTACCGGCGCCTGCTGGACAGCCGGGGCGGCGAGCAGGAGGTGATGCTGGGCTACTCGGACAGCAACAAGGACGGCGGCTTCGTCACCTCCCGCTGGGAGCTCTACAAGGCCGAACAGGACCTCGTCGCAGTGGCCCGCCGCCACGGCGTGCGGCTGCGCCTCTTCCACGGCCGGGGCGGGTCCGTGGGCCGGGGCGGCGGCCCCGCCTACGAGGCCATCCTGGCCCAGCCGGAGGGCGCCGTGAACGGCCAGATCCGCCTCACGGAGCAGGGCGAGGTCATCGCCGCCAAGTACGGCCACCCCGCCGTGGGCCGCCGCAACCTGGAGGTGCTGGTGGCCGCCACCCTGGAGGCCAGCCTACCCAAGGGCCCTGGCGAGGGCGAGGATCCGCGCTTCTCCGAGGCCATGGATGTCCTGTCCCGGGAGGCCTGCGCGGCCTACCGCAACCTGGTCTACGAGACCGAGGGCTTCGAGCGCTACTTCTGGGAGTCCACGCCCATCTCCGAGATCTCGCGCCTGAACATCGGCTCGCGGCCCGCCAGCCGGAAGGGCGGCCGGGCCATCACGGACCTGCGGGCCATCCCCTGGGTCTTCAGCTGGGGCCAGTGCCGCCTCATGCTGCCGGGCTGGTACGGCTTCGGCTCCGCTGTCCAGGCCTTCCGCGCGGCCCACGGCGAGGCGGGGCTCAGCCTGCTGCGGGAGATGTACGCCCAGTGGCCCCCCTTCCGCAGCCTCCTCTCCAACCTCGACATGGTGCTGGCCAAGGTGGACCTGGCCATCGCCAGCCGCTACGCGGACCTGGTGGGCGACGCGGCCCTGCGGAGCCGGATCTTCGGGCGCATCGAGCAGGAGTGCGCGGCCACCCTCGAGGGCCTGCGCACCATCACCGGCCAGGCGGAGCTGCTGGAGGACAACCCCTCCCTGCGGCGCTCCATCCAGCACCGCTTCCCCTACCTGGACCCCCTGAACCACCTCCAGGTGGAGCTGCTGAGCCGCTACCGCGCCGGGGACCTCGACGGCCGCACCGAGCGCGGCATCCTGCTCTCCATCAACGGCCTTGCCGCCGGCCTGCGCAACAGCGGCTGAGCTGGAGCCCCGGTTCGACCCGGTAAAACCACTACCTCCACGGCGGGTTTCCAAGTACCTTGGGCATGGTTCTGCTGGTCTGTGAAAGGGAATTGTCGTCCATGGCTCAACCCGCGCTGCTGCCCGTCGTCCTCACCTGCAACACGGATCTCCGGTTCATCGACCTGATCCAGGTGGTGGGCGCGGAGTTCCTCAAGCACCTGAGCTTCACCCAGGAGGATGGGGAGCGCCTCTGGCTGGCGATCCAGGAAGGCATCGCCAACGCCATGCGCCACGGCAACAAGCTGGACAAGGACAAGCCCCTGAAGGTGACCTTCACCCCCCGGGCGGACCGCTTCGAGATCCGCATCGAGGACAAGGGCCCCGGCGTGGACCTGGACCTGCTCCCCAATCCCAACCTCCCCGAGAACCTGCTCAAGCCCGGGGGCCGGGGCGTGTTCTTCATGCGCCAGGTGATGGACGAGGTCTCCATGGAGCGCTCCCCCACCGGCTCCACCCTGGTGCTGGTGAAGGCCCGCAAGGTGCGTGAAGCCCACGCATGACCCCTGCAGACTGGCGCCGGCGCGCCCTCTGGCTGTGCGGCCTGACCATCGCCTACAACGTGCTGGAGGGCCTGGTCGCCATGGCCTTCGGCTGGGCGGACGACTCCGTGGCCCTCTTCGGGTTCGGCGCCGACAGCTTCATCGAGGTGGCCTCGGCCCTGCTGGTGCTCTGGAAGCTCCTGGACCACAGTGACCTGACCCGGGAGCGTCGGGCCACGAGCCGCATCGGGTGGCTCTTCCTGGCCCTGGCCGTGGGCGTCGCCGCCGGCGCCGTGCTGCAGCTGACCGCCCGGACCCACCCACCCACCACGGTGCCAGGCCTGGTCATCGCGCTCCTGTCCCTGTCCTTCATGGTCTTCCTCTGGCGGGCGAAACAGCGGGCGGCCCAGGCCCTGGACAGCGCCACCCTGGCCGCGGACGCCGCCTGCAGCCGGGCCTGCATCCAGCTCTCGGGCGTCCTGCTGGCCGGCAGCCTGCTGTTCCTGCTCTCGCCCGCCCTCTGGTGGGTGGATGCCGTGTCGGCTCTGGCCCTGGCGGCCCTCATCGGGCGGGAGGGCCTGGACATGGTCCGCGCCGCCCGCAGCGCGCAGTTCACCGGCGGCTGCGGCTGCGGGCACTAGGCTCCGGGCTGACGGGCATTGATGATGCCGCACTCGCCGGGCAGCCTCACGTAGACCATCTCCAGACCCTCGGCGGCCACGGCGGCCAGGAGCCGCTCGGCCTCCTCCTCGGTGACCATGAAGGCCACCTCCACGGGCAGATCGCCCGCCAGCTCGATGAAGTGGTCGGCGTGGATGAGGCCGTGCCGGCCGAAGCCGGCGATGGCCTTGAAGGCTGAGCCGCCGCGCAGGCCCAGGTGCCGCGCCTGCTTCAGCAGCCACTCGTAGACCAGGATCCCATGGTGGCTGCGGTTCTCCTGCATGAAGAAGATCAGGTAGGTGCCTTGCATGACGCCCCCCCGGGGCGGCTCAGGCCTTGAGGCAGGCCTTGAACGTCCACAACCCAAGCATGGTCATCGCCAGCGAGCCCGCCAGATGGAAACCCATGTGGGCCACCGCCCAGCCGTACTCGCCCCGGGTGATCAGGTGCACCGCCTCGGCGGAAAAGGTGGAGAAGGTCGTGAGCCCGCCCAGGAAGCCTGTGATGAGAAACAGCCGGGCCTCGGGGGCCAGGCCCGGGTGCTGGGTGAACAGCGCCACGGCCAGGCCCACCAGGTAGCCGCCGAGCAGGTTGGCGGCCAGGGTGCCCATGGGCAGCTCCGGCAGGAGCGGATTCATGAGGAGGCCCAGGCCCCAGCGCAGCCAGGCGCCCAGGGCCGCCCCGACGCCTACCGCGAGAACCGGAAGAAAGCCCATGGCCCGCTGCTCCTCATCATCGCTGGCCAGCCTATCACCGCACCAGCTGCCCGGCTGTCACGAAGCGCACCTGCCCCTTGGTCCGGGGCACCAGCTTCTCCAGGGCCGCGACCGTCTCCGGATAGATGTGCCCGATGACGAGCACGAAGCCCTCCTTCTCGGCCAGCTTGAGGGCGCGCTCCCACTGCTTCTCCATCTCCGGGAAGGCCTTGTCGTCGTCCAGGAAGACCCGCCGCTGCACGGAGGGGATGGCCAGCTCCTGGGCTACGTCGAAGGCCACGCTGTCCTTCTCGGTGCGGCTGTCCACGAAGAACAGCTTGCGGGCCTTGAGCTCCTGGAGCACCCACTTCATGCGCTCGCGGTCGGGCGTGATGCGGCTGCCCATGTGGTTGTTGACGCCGGTGCGGTGCGGGATGTCATCCAGGGCCAGGCGCACCCGGCGCCGGACCTCAGTTTCCGTCAGGTTGTAGAGGATGGCGTTGGGGCCCGGATCATGACCGGGGCCGGGGTAGCCCAGGGGCTCCATGGGCAGGTGCAGCATCACCTCTTTGCCCAGGCGGTGCGCGATCTCGGCGCTCTCCCGGGTGTATTCCTGGTAGGGCAGCACCGCCACACTCAGGGGCACCGGCAGGCTGCACAGGCGGGTCACCAGCTCTGGCTGGATGTAGCCCAGGTCGTCGATGACCAGTGCCAGGCGCGGGAGGCCCTGACCAGGCTCCGGGACCGGTGGCTTCGGAGTCTCGCCGGGCTTCGTGACTTCGGCCGGTTTCGGCTTGGGCTCTGCGGCCTTCCGGTCGCCCTTCTTCGGCTCCGGCTTCGGTTCTTCTTTCGGGACCGGCGCCTGCCGCCGGCTGCATCCCTGCTGGCCCAGCAGCAGCCCTGTGCCCAGGCCCATGGCCAGCACCAGGACACCCCAGCCCAGCAGCGCCAGGGTGGAGGTCCGCTTCCCCCGGCCCTTGGCCATCAGGGGTTCGGCTTCTTGGGAGGCAGGTGGGGCGAAGGCTCCCGATTTCCTGCGGGGGGCGTCTCCAGTGCCGCCGGCTTGGCCGGGATGGGCGTGGCCAGGGCCACCAGCACCTTGGCCAGGGCATCATCACTCTCGGCGAGCCGCAGCACCTGCTCCGGGACCACGCCCTGACGGTCCAGCTTCTCGCCGCCCAGCCCGAGCCACCGCCGGGACACCAGCTCCACGGCGCCACCCTGGCGGAGGGGGAAGCGGGTCCGCTCGACGGCAAGGCCCGCAGTCCGCTCCCCGAAGCTCCGGGTGCCCCCCTTCTTGAGGCAGGCGGCCAGGACCTCCGGTGCGCCGATGGTCGAGCGGCCCAGCAGCAGGGCGAGCCGGGTGAAGGGGGTGCCGCTGCCGGAGACCGGCACCGACTGGTCGGGTTTGCCGGCCTCCTGGAGGGTGCCGAAGGCGCCCTTGGCGCCGAACAGGCCCGCCACGGCGGCCGCTTCTTCCATGGAGCCCAGCTCGCAGGCGCGCAGGTCCAGCACCAGGGTCTGGCCGCGCTCCACCGCAGCCAGGGCCTTCGTCAGCTCTTCGGCGCGGCCCGGCGTCAGGTCCGGCACCGCCACCAGCAGGGCACCCTGGCCCGTCTTCACGGTGAGGGCGCCCCGGGCCGGCAGCGCCAGCACGACCGTGGTCTTGGTCAGGTCGCCGGTGGCGTTGTAGCGGTAGAGGTCCAGGGCGGCGCCCACCGCTCCCCGCAGCTTGCGCTCCAGGGCCCAGGCGCTGAGCCGGCCCACGGAGTCCCCATCGACCTTCCGGATCACATCCCCGGCCTGGATGCCGGCCTTGGCGGCGGGCCCGCCGGGGGTCACGGCCAGGACACTGGCGTAGATGCCGCGCTTGATCACGGTCAGCCCGGCTGAGGCCGGCCCGGGCTCCGCCAGGCGCAGCTCCTCGGCCGAGAGGTAGGCGTTGAGGGGGTGGGAGCGCTCCAGCACCGCCTGGACGCCGCCCGCCAGCACCTTCTCCATGTCAGGGGAGTCCACATAGTTCTGCTGGACCAGGGAGAGCACATCCTGGATATCGGACAGCCCGGCCAGGGGGTCCTGAGGCGCGGGCTTGCTCGTGGACGGGGCCGCGGCCTTGGGCGGCGTCCCCTGCTGGACCACCGGCAGGGTGAAGGCAGCCACCAGCGGCAGCGAGAGGACCGAGAGCCAGGTGCGAGCGTGCATGGGGACAGTGTAGTGGGAAAGCGGGCTTATGGCTCTCAGCTGTCAGTAAAAGACGGGATCCGACCCATGCGATCAGGCCCGCGGCGCCTTCTTTCACTGAGAGCTGACAGCTGACAGCCGAGAGCCAGCTACCCCCTCAGATCCAGCGTCGCCTTGTCCAGCTCGCTCTGGGTCTTGAGGACCTTCAGGTTGGCCTTGTACATGACCTCCAGGCTCATGCCCTGGACGGCTTCGGTGGCGAGGTCGACGTTGGAGCCCCCGGGGCCGGCGGGCGTCGGGTCAGCAGAGACCCCCGACACCCGCACCCCCCCCGAGGCTTCAGCCACCAGGTCGACGCGCTTGGCTTTGTAGCCGTCCGTCTGCTGGTTGGCCACGTTGCCGGCCTGCGCGACCAGTCCAGCGCTGGCGGCGCTGAGTCCGGAGAGTGCGATGCCGACCACGTCCATGGGGGTGCTATCGGCAGGCCGAGGATCAGACTTGAGGTCCCCGGAACCAGTCGCTGCCGGACTGGAAGCCCTTCTGCTTGGCCGCCATCTGGGCGTGCCGGGCCACTGCCAGGTCGATGAGCCGGGTCAGCAGTTCCTCGTAGGGCACCCCACTGGCAGCCATCATCTTGGGATACATGGAGATGCTGGTGAAGCCCGGGATGAAGTTCAGCTCATTGAGATAGACCAGGCCCGTCCCGCGCTCCAGGAACAGGTCCACCCGGGCCATGCCGTAGCCATCCGAGGCGGCGAAGGCCTTGGCCGCGAGGCTCCGGACCTGCTCGGTCAGCTCCGCGGGGATCTGGGCCGGGATCTCTGTCCGGCTGCGGCCAAGGAGGTACTTGTCCTCGAAGGTGTAGAACTCATCCGCGACGATCACCTCGCCCGGCTTGGAGATCAGCGGCTCGTCGCCGCCCAGCACGGCCACCTCGATCTCGCGGACATCCAGCCCCTGCTCCACCAGCACCCGGCGGTCGTAGGTGAAGGCACGGTCCAGGGCCGCTGCCAGCTCCCCTGCGGCCTTCACTTTCTCCACCCCGATGCTGCTGCCCAGGTTGGCGGGCTTCACGAAGAGCGGCAGACCCAGCCGGGCGCACTCGTTCAGGCAGGCGGCGCGCGCCCGGTGCCAGCGCTCCTCGGTGAGGCCCACGTAGGGCACCACCGGCAGACCCTCGGACTCCCACAGGCGCTTGGTGATCCACTTGTCCATGCCCGCCGCCATGGCCAGCAGGCCCGCCCCGGTGTAGGGCCGGTGCAGGAGCTCGAGGTAGCCCTGGAGCTGGCCGTCCTCGCCACCCGCGCCATGCAGGGCGTTGAAGAACACATCGGGCAGCGGCGTGGCCTCGGCGCCCCTCTCCAGGGGCAGGAAGGGGTGTGCGCCACGCTCCGGCAGCTCCCCCGCCGCCAGCCGGGCGAAGGGATCCCCGGTCACCACCCACACCCCGTTGCGCGCGATGCCCATGGGGCGCACCACGAAGCAGGCGGGATCCAGGTGCTCGGCGATGGCCCTGGCCGTGACGATGGAAACCTCGTGCTCGGGGGATTCCCCGCCGAAAAGCAGCCCGACGCCCCGCTTCTGATCCATGCAGCCACTGTAACCCAACGCGGCGGGGCGGCGCACGCCGAGACTGGACCACCGGATTCCAGCGGCACTGCGTTAGGCTGGAATCCCACCCCGGAGTTTTCGTGCGTACGGCCATCTACCCAGGCTCCTTCGATCCCGTCACCCTCGGCCACTGGGACCTCATCCAGCGCGCCGCGAAGCTGGTGGATCGGCTGGTGGTTGCCGTGCTGCACAACCCGTCCAAGACCCCGGCCTTCACGGTGGATGAGCGGGTGACCATGCTGACGGAGCTGGCCGCGAACCTCCCCCGGGTGGAGATCACCTCCTTCCACGGGCTGCTGGTGGACTTCGCCAAGGCCCAGAACGCCCAGGTGATCGTGCGGGGGGTGCGGGCCTTCAGCGACTTCGAGTACGAGTTCCAGATGGCCCTGATGAACCGCAAGCTGGCGCCGGAGCTGGAGACGGTGTTCCTGATGCCCAAGGAGAAATACAGCGCCGTGAGCAGCCGCCTGGTGCGGGAGATCGGCGGCATGGGCGGCAACCTCTCGGACCTGGTGCCCGAGATGCTCCGGGAGCGCATCGCGGGACGGCTCAGCAGGTAGCTGGGCGCCGAGGCAGCTTGGTGCCAGTCCCAGGCCGGGGCGCTTCTGCCGCCGGGAGGCGGTTGGTAATTTTCGCCAAAAAATCCTAAGGAATCGAGCGTATTTCCAGTGACTCCCGTTTCCTCTGTAATGGACGGGACCGGATACCCCAAGCGCTCCCCCCAGCCAGCTGCCCCCCGCAAGGACCCGAGGATGCCTCCTGCCACGAGCGAGCCCCTGCTGCTCACCCTCAAGGCCGCGACCTGGAACCGTCACCGCCGCTTTGACCGCATCCCCTTCGTCGCAGCCCTGGTCAAAGGCAGACTTCCCATGGCCAGCTACGTGACCCAGCTGCGCGCCCTGGCCATCGTGGTGGGCACCCTGGAGCGCTCCCTGCAGGCGTGCCCGGACCCGGTGGTGGCCCAGGTCCGGCCCCTGCTCGGCTCCCGCTTCGCCCTGCTCTGCGAGGACCTGAACCACCTGCCCAGCCGGAGCATTCCCGCCAACCTGCCCGCCCTGAAGTCGGCCCTCGCCCTGGCCCAGCTGATCCAGGCGGCGGCGCCCTCGGAGCCGGTGCGGCTCCTGGGGTTCCTCTACGTGCTCGAAGGCACCATCTGGGGGAACCATGTCCATCTGCCGGACCTGCAGCGCTGCTTCGCGCTCCCGGATGGGGGGCGGGGCGTCGGCTTCTACCGGGGCTACGGCGAAGGCACCGCCGACCACTGGCAGGCCTTCACCGGAGTCCTCAACGCGGCGGCGCCCGGCCTCGATACCTTGGCCATGCTGGAGGCGGCGGAGCAGCTCTACGAAGGCCTGGAAGAGCTCTACGAGCTGCTCCACCCGCTCCGCGCCGCGACCTCCCCCCTGGGGGCCGCGGACCTCAACCCCGAGGCCGGCGACCACCGGGTACCCGGGGAGCCGGAGCTGCTCCTGGCCGCCGTCCGCGCCGCCGAAGGCTGCTGGACCGAGTTCCCCTATTTCCAGGCCCGCTACGGAGCGCGAGGCCTGCGGTTCGCCGAGAGCGACGGCGCCTGGCTGGCGAGCCTGGTGGAGCGGTCACCGGCAGACGCCATCGACCAGGTGCTCTGGCTGGGCCGGATCCTGGCCGTGCGGGGCATGCCGCGCCTCCTGCTGGAGCGCCAGCTGACGCTGCTGATCGAGGAACTGGGTCAGGTCCGGCTGCCCAGGAAGGTGTCCTGCGACTCTCTGAAGGCCGCGGCCCGGGCCCTCGGGGAAGAGCGCCGGCGTGCGCTGCCCGAGGAGCGCTTCGAGGCGCTGCGGGGCACCCTGGCGGCACTCCCGGCCGGCTCCGGCCCCCGGACCCTGGACCTGCCGACCCTTCTGGCGGCGGCCCTGGCCGATGAGCGGGCCGGGCTCCCGGAGGGCTGCGGCCCCCTGCTGACCTGGGCCGAGCAGCAGGGCCTCCTCCAGCCAGGAGCGCGTCAGGGACTGGAAGCGGTCCTCGCCCAGGCCCGGCTGGAGGCGACCGGCCCCGGCTGAGGGGGAGCCGTCAGGCGGAGGTTCCCATGCCCCGCAGCTCCTGCTCAGGGACATGCCCGGGCCGCAGGTAGTCCGCCAGGCGGCCCCGGTAGCGCCAGCGCTGGGCGGGGGTGAGGTGGCGGAACCCGCGGATCAGGCCCCGGCAGCGGGCGCTCCCGCAGCGGCACTGGAAGGGCTCGGCCATGTCGTACTCGGTGCAGTCGTAGTCGAAGGTCACCTCATGCCAGGGCTCGATCCGGCGCCGGGCGATGAGCTCCCGGCCGCGGATCACGGCGCTGGGATCGCAGCTGTGGTTCAGGCAGCGCCAGGCGTAGCGGTCCAGGATCGTCTCCAGGTCCGTGCCCGCCGGGACCTCGAGGTGGAGGTCCACGTCCACCTGGAGGGAGAAGCGACTGGGCCGGGGCCGGAGCTCCCCCTCGAAGCAGAGGATCCGCTGGCCCGGACGGAGGAGTTCCGTCGCCACCAGGTGGTAGTTCCCCTGCAGCCGCACCACCGCGGTGGGGGCTGGTGCGGGGGAGACCTCGAGCTTTAGGACGGACATCGGGACCTCGCGATACTGGCGGTTGCCATAGAGAGTTCCGGGCATGAAAAAAGGTTGAGTCTCTCCTGAATATTCTAAGCGCGATCCGGCACTCAGCTGATCTCGGCCAGCTTCAGTCGCGCCTGCTCCCGCCGCAGCCACTCGGTCTGGGCTTCGCTGAGGCCCAGGGCCAGGGCGCGGTCCGCGGCGTCGCGGCAGCGCAGGAGCAGGGCCCGGTCCCGCACGATGTCGGCCACCTGGAAGCGGGGCAGGCCCGCCTGCTTGACCCCGAAGAACTCGCCGGGGCCGCGCAGCTCCAGGTCCCGCTGGGCGATGCGGAAGCCGTCCTGGGTCTCCACCAGGGTCTGGAGGCGCTCGGTCTCGGAGCCGCTGAGCATGAGGAAGTGGCTGGGGTGCGCCCCGCGGCCCACCCGTCCCCGCAGCTGGTGCAGCTGGCTGAGGCCGAAGCGCTCGGCGTGGTCCACCACCATCACCGTGGCGTTGGGCACGTCCACGCCCACCTCGATGACCGTGGTGGCCAGGAGGATGCCCGCCTCGCCCCGCACGAAGCGCCCCATGCGGGCGGCCAGCTCGTCGGCCTTGAGGCGGCCGTGGACCACCTCGATGCCGGTGTCGGGGAAGATGCCGCGCAGCAGGGCCTCCATGGCCTGGATATCGCGGAGGGGCACCTTGGCCTCGTCCGAGGGGTCGATGCTCGGGCTCACCACGAAGGCCTGATGTCCCTGGGCCAGCTCCTTGCGGACCCGCTCCCAGGCCCGCTCCGCGAACTCCGGCTTGTGCAGCTTCGTGGTAATGGGCTGGCGGCCCGGGGGCAGCTCGTCGAGGACGCTCTGGTCCAGGTCGCCGAAGACCGCCAGGGCCAGGGAGCGGGGGATGGGCGTGGCGCTCATGACCAGCCAGTGCGGGTCGCCGCCCTTCTCCTTGAGGGCCTCGCGCTGCTTGACGCCGAAGCGGTGCTGCTCGTCCACCACCACCAGCTGCAGGCGGTGGAAGGCCACGGCCTCCTGGAACAGGGCGTGGGTGCCCAGCACGTAGCGGGCCTCGCCGCTGGCGATGCGGGCCAGGGCCGCCCGTTTCTCCGCGGCTTTCATGCCCCCCAGCAGCAGCTGCAGACCCTCGGCGTGGGGGCCCAGGTAGCGGCGGAAGCTGTCCGCGTGCTGCCGGGCCAGGACCTCCGTGGGCACCAGCAGGGCCCCCTGCCCGCCCGTCTCGGCCACCATGGCCATGGCGAGCAGGGCCACCAGGGTCTTCCCGCTGCCCACGTCGCCCTGGAGCAGGCGGTTCATGACCCGGCCCGAGGTGAGGTCCGCCACCAGCTCCCGGAAGGCGCGCCGCTGGGCCCCGGTGAGGTGGAAGGGCAGGAAAGCCCGCAGCCGCTCCCGCAGCTCCGGCGAGGTGGGCACGACGAGTCCGGGCCGCTGGAGCCGCCCGGCCCGACGCAGGGCCACGCCCAGGGCAAAGGCGAAGAGCTCCTCCGAGGCCAGGCGGGCGTGGGCCGGGGTGGTGCCCTCCTCCAGGCTGAGGGCCTCGCTCTCGTCCGGCGGCTCGTGCAGCAGGCGCAGGGCCGTCAGGGTGTCCGGCAGGTCCCGGGACAGCTCCAGGGGCAGCCACTCCTCGCTGAGGTGGACGCGGGTCAGGGCCTCGGCCACCAGCTTCTTCCGGGCCTGTCCGGGCAGGGCGCCCAGGCGGCGGTAGAGGGGCAGGTAGCGCCGCACCCAGCCGATGTCCCCGGTGCGCTCCATCGGCTCGAACTGCGGCCCCCGCATCTCCAGGCCATGCCGGCCCACGGCCAGGGGCCCGAAGACCAGCAGCCGGTCGCCCACCTTGAGGCTCCGGCCCAGGTAGGGCTGGTTGAACCAGATGAGCCGGAGGGTGCCGGTGTCATCGCCCAGCAGGACTTCCGTGAGGCTCATGTGCTGGACCCGGGTGGTGCTCTGGCGCAGGTCCTGGATGGTCCCGAGCACGGTCACGATGCCGGCGTCCTGGGGCTCGAGGCCCCGCAGCTCCAGGCTGCCCAGGGGCCGCAGGCTGCCCCGGTCCACGTAGCGGAAGGGCAGGTTCCAGAGCAGGTCCCGCAGGGTGTCGATGCCCGCCTCCTGCAGCGCCGCCGCCCGCGCCTGGCCCAGGCCCCGGAGGACCGTGACCTTCGACGACAGCGGGAGCGGAGCCAGAGACATGCCCCAGCCTAGAGCCCCTGAGCCCAGATCGAAATACCTGCGTTCCCGGGCGCGACGGTCGGCCTCAGGCGTGGCTGGCGCAGCGGGCCATGGCCTTGACGAGGGCCTGGTCCAGGTCGGCCCAGAGGTCCTCGGGGCTCTCGAGGCCCACGGACAGGCGCATGAGGGACTGGGAGACACCGCTGTGCTCCCGGGCCGCGGCGTTGACCACGCGGTGGGTGAGGGCGGCGGGGTGCTGGATCAGGGTGTCCACGCTGCCCAGGGACACCGCCGGCGTGATGAGCTTCACCTCGGCCATGACCGTGGCGGCAGCCTCGAAGCCGCCCTTCAGCTCGAAGGCCATGAGGGAGCCTGGCCCCTTCATCTGCCGGCCCAGGAGGCCCTGGGGATCACCCCCGGCCAGGCCGGGGTAGTGCACCGCCGCCACTGCCGGATGGCGCGCGAGCACCGTCGCCAGGGCCTCGGCCCCGGCCTGCTGGGTGCGGACGCGCAGGGGCAGCGTGGGCAGGCCGCGGTGGAGCAGGTAGGCCGCCAGGGGATGCAGCACGTTGCCCGTGATGACCCGCACCTTGCGCAGCTCCGTGGCCCAGTCGTGGTTGGTGGCCACCAGCCCCGCCAGCACGTCGCCGTGGCCGCCGAGGAACTTCGTGGCGCTGTGGAGGACCAGGGTCGCGCCGTGCCTGATGGGGTTCTGGAGGATGGGCGTGGCGAAGGTGTTGTCCACGAGGACCGGCACCCGGCCCGCCTGGCGGACCACATCCTCGAGGTCGAGCATCGCCATGGTGGGATTGGCCGGAGTCTCCACCAGCACCATGGCCGTGTCCGGACGGAGGGCCGCCGCGATGCCGTCGGCCTCGGCCCAGGTCACCTCCAGGCCCAGCATCCCCGAGGCCAGCAGGTGGTCCGTGCCGCCGTAGAGGGGACGCACGGCGACGATGTGGCCGCCCCGCTGCCGGGCGGCCATGAGGCTGGCGGTCACCGCGGCCATGCCCGAGCCGAAGGCCACGGCCTCCTCGGCGCCTTCCAGCTGGGCCAGGGCCTGCTCGTAGCGGGCCACGGTGGGGTTGTAGAGCCGCGAATACACGGGGCTCCCCTCGGGCAGGCCGCCCAGGGCCAGGGCCTCCAGGCTGCGGCCGCCCGCCTCCAGGTCCGGCAACGGGTAGGTGCTGCTGAGGTCGATGGGCAGAGCGTGGATGCCCTGCTCGTGCAGGACCTCGCGGCCCGCGTGCACGGCCTGGGTCTCCAGGGACAGTGAAGCGGACAGGTGGGCCATGGTGAAACTCCAGTCACCTCCAATGTAGGTTCGATTAATTCGGCTTTCCGCCGAATTCATTTCGTGAAATGATAAAAATTATGAACATGGACCGTATTGATTTCGTCATTATCGACCTTCTGCAGAATGATGGTCGGCTGTCCAACAAGGAACTGGCCGCGGCCGTGGGCCTGGCGCCCTCCTCCTGCCTCGCGCGGGTGCAGCGCCTGCGGGCGGAAGGCGTGCTGCGGGGCACACACACGGACGTTGACCCCGAGGCCCTCGGCGTGGGCCTCCAGGCCCTCATCGCCGTGCAGCTGAGCCAGCACAGCCGGGCCAAGGTGAAGGCCTTCTGGAAGCACGCCCTGGGCCTGCCCGAGGTGGTGGCGGTCTTCCACGTGGCCGGCACCCACGACTTCCAGGTGCACGTGGCCGTGCGGGACGCCCACCACTTGCGCGACCTGGCCCTGGACGCCTTCACCACCCGCCCCGAGGTGGCCCACATCCAGACCAGCCTCATCTTCGAAGTCGCCCGCAGCCGCGTCATGCCGAACTACCTGAGGGGTCGCTGAAGCAGCCGGGGCGGTTCGTGGTCCTCGTCCAGATCGCGGCCAGGATCCCAGCGCCATGCCTGCTGGGTGGCCCAGGTCACCGCTGCCCTGGCTTTGACGCTACTCGGTGATGACCCGCTCGATCCGGCGGTCGGGAAGGAGCCAGATCAGCGCCACCACCCAGTAGAGCCCGAAGCCGATCCAGCGGTTGGCGAAAGACAGTGCGATGGCGGACGCGTAGATCGCGATGGACACCTTGCCCTTGAAGTCATTCCCCAGGGCAGCGGCCAGAAGAGAGTCCTTGCCGTGGAGGTGAATCAGACAGCGACTGAGGAGGTAGTAGGCATTGGCCGCCATGAGCAGCACCACCCCGTAGAGGGCAACGGGCCGGGCGGCGAAGTGGTTCTCCCCCATCCACGCCGTGGCGAAGGGCACCAGCGACAGCCAGAAGAGCAGGTGCGTGTTGGCCCACAGGATCGGCCCGTTCACGTGCTTCACCGCGTGCAGCATGTGGTGGTGGTTGTTCCAGTAGATGGCGATGTAGATGAAGCTCAGCGCGTAGCTCACGAGGACGGGCAGCAGCTCGGCCAGTGCAGCAAAGGAGTCGCCGTGGGGCACCTTCAGCTCCAGCACCATGATGGTGAGGATGATGGCCAACACGCCATCGCTGAACGCCTCGAGCCTGTTTTTGCCCATGTACGACCTCGAATGGGAACCGAGATTGTGCCATAGACCGCTGGATCAAGCCCCCAGCGCCCGGTCTGCGGCGCGCCCCAGGTCACCGCTGCCCTGGCTGTTGGCGAGGCACTTGGCGAGGGCGGTGACCATGGCCTCGGCGGCGCAGGCGGGCAGGTGCGGGAGCAGGTCCGCGGCGGCGGCCACGGCGAGGAACTGGTGGGCGTGGTTGAAGGTGGGATCGTTGCGGGTGGCGGCCTCGGCCAGGGCCGCCAGGGCGGCCTTGCCCTGCCCCGCCCGGAGCAGGCCCTGGGCGTGGCCCATGGCCAGGGCCGGCTCCAGGTCCAGCACCGCCTCGGTCAGGGCTCCAGCCGTCGACTCGGCCACGGCGGCGGGACGCAGGCGGCCCTCTTCCTCGTCCGTGGGGAAGAGGTTCACCAGGGCCGCGGCCTGGCACCAGACCCGGGGATCCGTGGGCCGGGTGCGGGCGAGGGTGGCCAGGTAGGCGAAGGTCCAGGCGGTCTTGCCCTCCAGGTCGCGACGGGCGTCGAGCTGCTTCTCCGCGGCCGCCAGCACCAGGGCCGCCAGGGTATCCGCGGCCCCCTGCCCGGCCTTGAGCCGAGCGGACAGGCCATCCAGCAACGCCACCAGGCCCAGGTCGCAGACCTCCCGGGCCTGCGCCTCCAGGGCCTCGGCGCCCAGGCTGAGATCCCCCCAGGGCACGGCGAGGTCCACGTCGACCAGGCGCTTGGCGGCCCGGCGGGCCCAGAAGGTGTCCTCGGTGGTGGCAGCCACCCAGGCGGCGAGGCCCAGGAGGCGCCGGCCCGTGGCCTTCGGCTGCTCAAGCCGCACCTGGAGATCGCCCAGCTGGTCCGCCAGCACAGCCTTGTGGCCCACGTTGGCCATGTCGAGCGCCGTGAGCTGGCCCAGGCGCTGGAAGTCTGCGGTCCCCGGCTGCTCGAGGCCCTGGGCCTCGGCGTAGGCCAGGGCCGGCCGGCGGGAGGCGACGAAGGCCTCGAGGTTCCGCCAGGAGCCGCTGCCCTTGGCCGCCAGGACCTGGGCCAGGGCCGCGGGTGCCCGGCGCCCCTCGTGCGCGGCCATGTGCGCCTGGATGGCCAGGGCCCGGAGGAAGCTGGCCTCGGACAGCAGGCCCCGCATCCGCAGCACCGCCCGCAGGCCCAGGAGGCCGTGGGGCACATGCGGCAGGTAGGCCTCCCAGTCGAGGCGCGGCACCAGCGCCTTCACCGCCTCCCGCACCCCGTCGCGCACCCCGTCGGGCTCCGCCACCTGAGCGGCAAAGACCTCAAAGAACGCCGAAGAAGGCGCCTCCAGTTCCAGCACCCAGCGGGGATCCACAGACATGAGACCTCGTGAAAAGAGCAAGAAAAAGGAAAAGAAAAGGATTCAACGCGAAGACGCTAAGACGCGAAGAGAAGCGAAGAGCTGAAAAAGGTGGATATTTTTCACTAGAGCCTTCACGAACCTTCGAGGGGCAGGTTCCAGGCGGCGGCGATGAGGCGGGCCCAGTGGTGGGTCCAGGCGCGCTTCCAGACGAGGCCGCCCTCTTTCATGTCGGCGGCCTCGAGGCGCTGGCGGAGGTCGGCGCGGAGGGCCTCGGCGGCGGGCCCCAGGGCGGCCTCGGCCAGGACCAGGAGGGCGGCGCGGGCCTCGCGCTCGCGGTCGTGGTGATCCAGGTAGCCGGCGGCCTCCGGCGAGGGTGCGGCGGCCCGCAATCGCTGCCAGGCCTCGAAGGCGGACCGGGCCGCGGGATCCTCCCGCAGGGGGGACTGCACCTGCGCCCAGCCCCGGCCCGGATCCAGGACGGGGCCAGCCCGCAGCACGGCCTCGCGCAACTTGACGGCCTTGGCCACGTCCCGCTCCAGGTGCTTGAGGGCCACGAAGGTGCGGGGCTTCTCGCGCTTCTCGCGGCGATCGAAGAAGGCGTTGAGGGCCGCGATCACCAGCTCCATCGGCACGCCCTGGGCCTCCCAGCCCAGTACCTGCTGGTAGTCCTCGGAGCTGAGGAGCCCGGCCCGGCCCCAGGCCCGGAAGCCCCACTCGCGCTCGAGCCAGTCCTTCTCCTCCGCCGTATAGGGCATCAGCGGCCCGCCGCAGGCTCCGGCACCAGCCAGGTGCCGTCCTTCAGGTGCAGGGCCCCGCTCTCCCAGGCCAGCACCTCTTCCGGGACGATCCGCGCCTTGGCGAAGCCCCGCAGGCGGAAGGGACCCTTGCCCAGCACCCGGCCCTGCCGGTCCCAGACGTCCAGCTGCCAGAGGGTGCCCTGGTGCTCGCCCACCTTCAGGAAGACGCCCTGCTTCCCCTCGCCGCCCCAGACCGCGTCCGCGGGCACCGAAGCGGGCCGGGCGGGCACGCCGCCACAGGCGGCCAGCCCCACCACCGCGGCAGCCGTCACGAGGAACATCCAGGGTCGCGCCATGCCCTCAGTCTAGGGGCCCCGCCACGGTTTCGCACGGGGGGTGGAATCCTAAATCACATTCTTGTCGTTAGACTGGTTGCTTGAGGGGGGCCAGGTCCTGATCCGCGAACAGATCCGCTACAAGAGCCGCAAGGAGATCGACAAGCTGCGCGAGGCCGGCCGGGTGGCCGCCAATGCCCTGCGGATCGCCGCCCGGGCGGCGCGGCCCGGAGTCAGCCTGCTGGACCTGGATCGGCTCGCGGAGACCTACATCCGGCAGCAGGGGGCGACCCCCAGCTTCAAGGGCTACCACGGGTTTCCCGCCACGCTCTGCACCTCCGTGAACGACAAGGTGGTGCACGGCATCCCTTCGAAGTACGTGCTCCAGGAGGGCGATGTCATCGCCATCGACTGCGGGGCCAAGCTCGACGGCTACCACGGCGACACCTGCCTCACCATCGGCGTGGGCCGCATCAGCGAAGCGGCGCAGCTGCTCATCCAGACCGCCCAGCTGGCCATGTTCATCGGCATCGAGCACTGCCGGCCCGGGCTGCGCATGGGGGACATGGCCACCGCCGTGCAGTCGTTCGCCGAGGAGCGCGGCTACTCGGTGGTGCGCGAGTACATCGGCCACGGCCTCGGGAAGGACCTCCACGAGGATCCCCAGGTGCTCTTCGCGGACCAGAAGCCGGGCACCGGCTTCCGCATGGAGCCAGGCATGACCATCACCATCGAGCCGATCCTGAACACCGGCACCCACAAGTGCCTGGTGGAAGCCGATGGCTGGACCGTGCGGACGAAGGACGGCGGACTCTCCGCCCAGTTCGAGCACGACATCGTCATCACCCGCGACGGCCCGGAGATCCTCTCTCTGCCCGATTCGGAATACGAACTGGAAGACGGTCTCTGAGTTTTCGGCGGTTCCAGGGTGTGGGCGCAACTTAAGGCCTGACAGCCTCCTGAGGCTGTGCTAACATCTGCCATGGAACGTCGTCCGTGCAAGCTTCTGGGCGTCCCGGCAAGAGCCTTCGCCGGGAAAATCACGCTGGGAGCACCGCGCATCGAACCCTCGATTTAGAGCCCGGGAGCCACCGATGGAGAGGCATCGCCCCATCCAGACCCAAGGTCTATATGATCCAACCCAGGAGCATGACGCGTGCGGCTTCGGCTTCGTGGTGGACACCAAGGGCCGCCCCTCCCATGACATCGTCACGAAGGCCCTGAAGGTCCTCTGCAACCTGGAGCACCGCGGCGCCTCCGGCAGCGAGAAGGCCACCGGCGACGGCGCCGGCATCCTCACCCAGATCCCCCATGCCTTCTTCGTCTCCCGCTGCCGCTCCATGGGGCTCGAGCTGCCTGCCCCTGGCGAGTATGGCGTCGGCATGCTCTACCTCCCCACCGACGACCGCAACCGCCACGCCTGCGAGAAGATCCTCGAGGAGGCCGCCGAGGGCGAGGGGCAGCGCATCCTGGGCTGGCGCGACGTGCCCACGGACAACGCCTCGCTGGGCCTCTCCGCCCGGGCCAGCCAGCCGGTCATCCGCCAGGTCTACATCGGCCGCGGCGCCACCACCCCCGCGGGCATGGACTTCGAGCGCAAGCTTTACGTGATCCGCCGCCTGGCCGAGAAGCGGGTGTCCCGCTCGGTGCTGCCGGGCCGGGGCCACTTCTACATCGCCAGCCTCTCCTCCCGCACGGTGGTCTACAAGGGCATGCTCAACTCGGAGCAGCTGGGCACCTTCTATCCGGACCTGGCAGAGGAGGGCTTCGTGGCCGGGCTGGCCATGGTGCACTCCCGGTTCTCCACCAACACCTTCCCCAGCTGGTCGCGGTCCCACCCCTACCGCTACATCTCCCACAACGGCGAGATCAACACCCTGCGCGGCAACGTCAACTGGATGGAGGGCCGCCAGCGGCTCTTCGCCTCCCGCATCCTCGGGGACGACCTGCAGAAGGTGCTGCCGGTCATCGACCTGGAGGGCTCCGACTCCTCCATGTTCGACAACGTCCTCGAGCTGCTCTACATGAGCGGCCGGTCTCTGCCCCACGCGCTGATGATGATGGTGCCCGAGCCCTGGAGCCGGCACGAGTCCATGAGCCCGCTGCGCAAGGCCTTTTACGAGTACCACTCCTGCCTCATGGAGCCCTGGGACGGCCCGGCCTCCATCGCCTTCACGGACGGCACCCGCATCGGCGCCATCCTCGACCGCAACGGCCTGCGCCCGGCCCGCTGGATCCACACCAAGGACGGCATGGTGGTGGTGGCCAGCGAGACCGGCGTCCTGGACATCCCCGTGGAGAAGATCGTCCAGAAGGGGCGCCTTCAGCCCGGGCGCATGTTCCTGGTGGACACGGAGCTCGGCCGCATCGTGCCCGACGACGAGCTCAAGGACCAGCTGGCCTCGGCGGAGCCCTATGCCGACTGGGTGAAGGAGAACCTGGTCCGCATCAACGACCTGCCCGAGCCGCCCCACGTCAACGAACCGGACCACGAGACGGTGCTGCGCCGGCAGGAGACCTTCGGCTACACCCTCGAAGACGTGAACATGATCGTGAACCCCATGGCCGCGGACGGCGCCGAGCCCATCGGCAGCATGGGTACGGACATCCCCCTGGCGGTGCTCTCCGAGAAACCCCAGCTGCTCTACGACTACTTCAAGCAGCTCTTCGCCCAGGTCACCAACCCCCCGGTGGACGCGGACCGCGAGAGCATCGTGCTGGCCGTGGACACCGCCATCGGGCCCGAGGGCAACCTCCTGGAGCCCGTCGCCGAGTCGGCCCTGCACTTCGAGCTGCCCACGCCCGTGCTGCTCAACCGCGAGCTGGAGAAGATCCGCGGCCTGGACGGCCGTCCCGGCTCCCGCGGTTTCCACTCCATCACCCTGCCCCTGCTGTTCAAGGCCGAGGCCGGCGGCAAGGGCCTGCGCAAGGCCATCGAGGACCTGCGCCGCTCCTGCAGCGAGGCCATCGCCGAGGGCCACAACATCCTGATCCTCTCGGACCGGGGCCACGACGCCACGGACGCGCCCATCCCCGCCCTGCTCGGCATCGCGGCGGTCCAGCACCACCTGCTGCGGGCGGGCACCCGCGAGAAGGTCTGTCTCGTGCTGGAGACCGGCGAGCCCCGCGAGGTGCACCACTTCTGCACCCTCATCGGCTACGGCGCCAGCGCCGTCAATCCCTACCTCGCCTTCGAGACCATCCACGACCAGCTGCGCCAGGGCATGATCACCGGCGACTCGGCCAAGGCCGAGATGAAGTACGTCAAGGCCGTCAACAAGGGCATCGTGAAGGTCATGTCCAAGATGGGCATCTCCGCGGTGCAGAGCTACCACGGCGCCCAGATCTTCGAGGCCCTGGGCCTCAGCCAGGACTTCGTGGACGAGTATTTCTCCGGCACGCCCACCCGCATCGGCGGCGTCGGCATCGACGTCATCGCCCGGGAAGTGGGCCTGCGCCACGACCAGGCCTACCCCAACCGGCCCGCGGACGCCCCCAGCCTCAGCTCCGGCGGCCGCTACAAGTACCGGCGCGACGGCGAGACCCACCTCAACAGCCCCGAGGCCATCCACCTCCTGCAGTCCGCCTGCCGCACCGGCGACTACAAGCTCTGGAAGCGCTACACCGAGATCATCGACCACCAGGGCAAGCAGCCCGTCACCCTGCGCGGCCTGCTGGAGTTCCGCTCCCAGGCCCGGCCGGTGCCCCTGGACGAGGTGGAGCCCATCGAGGCCATCCTGGCGCGGTTCAAGACCGGCGCCATGTCCTACGGCTCCATCAGCCAGGAGGCCCACGAGGCCCTGGCCATCGCCATGAACCGCATTGGCGGCAAGAGCAACACCGGCGAGGGCGGCGAGGATCCCGCCCGCTTCATCCCCATGCCCAATGGCGACTCCCGCAGCAGCGCCATCAAGCAGGTGGCCTCGGGCCGCTTCGGCGTCACCATCAAGTACCTGACCGAGGCCCGGGAGATCCAGATCAAGATGGCCCAGGGCGCGAAGCCCGGCGAGGGCGGGCAGCTGCCCGGCCCCAAGGTCTATCCCTGGATCGCCAAGGTGCGCCACGCGACCCCCGGCGTGGGCCTCATCTCCCCGCCGCCGCACCATGACATCTACTCCATCGAAGATCTGGCGCAGCTCATCTACGACCTGAAGAACGCCAACCCCGGCGCCCGCATCAGCGTGAAGCTGGTCTCCGAGAGCGGCGTGGGCACCATCGCCGCGGGGGTCGCCAAGGCCCATGCGGACGTGATCCTCATCAGCGGCTTCGACGGCGGCACCGGCGCCGCCTCCCTCACCAGCATCCGCCACGCGGGCGCACCCTGGGAGCTCGGCCTCGCCGAGGCGCAGCAGGTCCTGGTCATGAACAACCTGCGCAGCCGCGTGGTGCTGGAGACCGACGGCCAGCTGAAGTCCGGCCGGGACGTGATCATCGCCGCCCTCCTGGGCGCCGAGGAGTTCGGCTTCGCCACCGCGCCCCTGCTGGCCCTGGGCTGCGTGATGATGCGCGCCTGCCACAAGAACACCTGCCCCGTGGGGGTCGCGACCCAGGATCCGGAGCTGCGGAAGCACTTCCACGGCGACCCGGAGCACGTGGTGAACTTCATGCGCTTCATCGCCATGGAGGTCCGCGAGCTCATGGCCCAGCTGGGCTACCGACAGTTCTACAAGATGGTGGGCCGCACCGAGCACCTGGAGATGCGGCGCGGCGTGGACCACTGGAAGGCCCGCACCCTCGACTTCTCCCGCATGCTGTGGAAGCCCTCCGTGGCCAAGGACGTCAAGCGCACCTTCCGGGTGAGCCAGGAGCACGGCCTCGAGAAGGCCCTGGACGCCACGACGCTGATCCCGCTCTGCAAGCCCGCCATCGAGTCCCGGACGCCGGTCTCCGCCACGCTGCCCATCAGCAACGGCAACCGCACCGTGGGCACCATGCTCGGCAGCGAGATCACCAGGCGCTGGGGTGCGGAAGGCCTGCCCGACGACACCATCCGCCTCCAGTTCCAGGGCTCCGCCGGCCAGAGCTTCGGCGCCTTCATCCCCAAGGGTCTGACCCTCTCCCTCGAGGGCGATGCCAATGACTACCTGGGCAAGGGCCTCTCCGGTGGCCGCATCGTGGTCTTCCCGCCGCGCACAGCCACCTTCGTGCCCGAGGACAACGTCGTCATCGGCAACGTCGCCTGCTACGGCGGCACCTCCGGCGAGGCCTTCATCCGCGGGCTGGCCGGGGAGCGCTTCTGCGTCCGCAACTCCGGCGTCACCGCCGTGGTGGAAGGCATCGGCGACCACGGCTGCGAGTACATGACCGGCGGCGAGGTGGTCATCCTGGGCCGGGCCGGGCGCAACTTCGCGGCCGGCATGTCCGGCGGCGTGGCCTGGGTGCTGGACGAGGCCGGGGACTTCCCCTTCCGCTCGAACCTGGAGCTGGTGGGCATGGGCCCGATCGAGGACCCCGCCGAGGCCGAGCACCTGAAGGAGTTGATCAAGCGCCATGCTGCTGCCACCAGCAGCGCCCGAGCCGCGCTGATCCTGAAAGACTGGAAGAAGTGGCTCCCCCGCTTCGTCCGTGTGATGCCCCACGACTACAAGCGGGTCCTCGAGAGCCAGGCCCGCATGCGGGAGAAGGGTCTGCCCGAGGACGAGGCCGTGCTCGCGGCCTTCGAAGAGAACGCGCGGAGCCTCGCCCGCGCCGACGGGAACTAGGAGCCTGCCATGGGGAAGACCACCGGCTTCATCGACTACCAGCGCGAACTCCCGCCCGACCGGCCGCCCCTCGAGCGGCTGCAGGACTGGAACGAGTCCCACCCGCGGATTCCCGACGAGCTGCTGCAGCGCCAGGGCGCCCGCTGCATGGACTGCGGCACGCCCTTCTGCCACACGGGCAAGCTCATGGCGGGCATGGCCTCCGGCTGTCCACTGAACAACCTCATCCCCGACTGGAACGACCTGGTCTACCGCGGCCAGTGGCAGCGCGCCCTGCGGCGCCTGCAGCGCACCAACAACTTCCCGGAGTTCACGGGCCGGGTCTGCCCCGCCCCCTGTGAGGGCTCCTGCACCGCGGGCCTCAACGGCGACCCCGTCACCATCAAGGCCATCGAGGTCTCCATCATCGACAAGGCCTTCGAGGAGGGCTGGATCGGGCCCGAGGTACCTCCAGTCCGCACCGGCAAGACCGTGGCCATCGTGGGCTCCGGCCCCGCGGGCCTGGCCTGCGCCGCCCAGCTGAACCGCGCGGGCCACACGGTCACCGTGTTCGAGCGCGCCGACCGCGTGGGCGGGCTGCTCATGTATGGCATCCCCAACATGAAGCTGGAGAAGCGCCTCGTGGACCGCCGCGTCGGCCTCATGGCCCGCAACGGCATCCGCTTCGTCACCGGCGTGGAGATCGGCCGGGACATCACCACCGAGAGCCTGCTCCGGGACTACCACGCCACGGTCCTCTGCTGCGGCTCCACCCAGCCCCGGGACCTGGAGGTGGAGGGCCGTCAGCTCTCCGGCATCCACCTGGCCATGGACTTCCTCACGCTCAACACCAAGAGCCTCCTGGACAGCGGCCACGCCGACGGCGCCTACCTCTCGGCCAAGGGCAAGGACGTGGTGGTCATCGGCGGCGGCGACACCGGCACGGACTGCGTCGGCACCTCCCTGCGCCACGGCGCCAAGTCCGTCACCCAGCTGGAGATCCTGCCCCAGCCGCCAGAGCACCGGACCCCGGACAACCCCTGGCCCCAGTGGCCCAAGGTCAGCTCCATGGACTACGGCCAGGAGGAGGCCGCGGCACTCCAGGGTGCCGATCCCCGCATCTACAGCACCCTCACCCGGCGCTTCGCCGGCGAGGCGGGGGTCCTGCAGGAGGTCCACACCGTGGGCCTGAAGTGGAGCCGCAGCGGCGAGGGGCGCCTGTTCTCCGAAGAGATCCCCGGCACCGAGCGCGTCCTTCCCGCCGACCTCGTGCTCCTGGCCCTGGGCTTCCTCGGCCCCGAGCGCAAGGGGCCCATCACCGAGCTGGGCCTCAAGCTCGATGGTCGCGGCAATGTGGTGGCCGACGGCCAGCGCATGACCAGCGTCCCCGGCGTCTTTGCCGCGGGCGACATGGTGCGCGGCCAGTCCCTGGTGGTCTGGGCCATCCACGAAGGCCGCAACACCGCCCGGAGCGTGGACCGCTACCTGATGTACGGCAACACCTACCTGCTGTAGCCCGGGCCCAGTCCCCCGTCATCGCGAGGCTGCCCGTCCGGGGCCTCGGAGCTGCTGGTTCAGCCCAGGCAGAGCGGGGCGAGGCAGTCCTTGAGCTCCCCGATGGTGTAGGGCTTGGGCAGGAGGGACACGCCGGGGAAGGAGCGGACGAGGTCCATGGCGAACTGGTCCACCCGGCCCGTGGTGATCAGGACGGGGACCTCGGCCGCGACCGAAGTTTATAGCGGAAAAGCGTATGAGATCCGCACTGCCATTGGCTTTAGGTGTGGTTCCATTTTGCACAAATCTGCCTACGCCGCACCAACCAGTTGAAGGGCCTTGGCTTGAATGGAGGTCGGGTCTGAGATAACGCTG